>JAABUN010000368.1_pt1 | contig 118421 bp, 109 predicted proteins | sample 5559311 | NCBI WGS metagenome assembly JAABUN01 (sample SAMN10711877, study PRJNA513370) | rock metagenome | isolation source: Antarctica rocks | place: Antarctica: Victoria Land, Siegfried Peak sud | reverse complement strand
CGCGAGCAATGAAGCGCACGCCGTTGAAGCGTTCCCGCAAGGAGTGGAGGCGTTGCGGGGCATCCTCGCGCATGAGGGTGAGGGAGGGGACAAGGAAGGCCCATTCGTCATCAGAGACATCGGTCGGTTAAGGAGTGCGGGGCATCGTATTCATACCAGAAATGGTACGACGCCCCACCCCTAAAGTGCATAACAGGCTCTAGTGGTCTGTCAGCCATCATTCTCCGGGATCGGCCCTACGGTAGGGAACGGCTTTATGCCGTTCCGATCGGGCGAAGCCCGATAATGCCAAGTCGGCGCATCTTGCAATTGAGCCTTGACACACTACTAGGGGGAATCGTGCGGCTGGCTTCTCCCTCTATGCCATGGGTGTGACGTCAGTTGGAGCACATCGTCCAACGACCGATGGCGCTGTGGAGCATCGTGCCGGGACCGGACGCAGCTGCGAAACCGTTTCCGGACGCGGAACGGAAGGGATGTGCTCGACGAGCGATCCTGAGCGGACACGTCCTGGTAGTCTGTCAGCGATGATTCGCCGATCTCAGACATGCGTCGGAAACCGCGAATTGTCGGGTAGAGTGACGTGCCTTTCCTTACTTCCGCAGCTGCGGCGGAGCATGTCGAGACATCGCTCTTGCAACGGCTGAGGATCATTTTGCGCGGAATTTGATGCGGGACAGATCGCCAGACTGTTGGTTAGGACGCCCGGAGGACAGATGCCATGTCCTCCAGGTGTCCCCATACCCATTCAGTCCGAAACGTTACGCGGCTAGACTGGCGGCGCTTCAATCGTGACGGGCTCGTTGAAGGCACTGAAGGAGACGAGTCGGATCGCATTATCGCCCTCCACAGCCAGTAGGGGACCGTCGATCTCGATCCCGAGAATCAGCTTGTCTGGATCGATCCAGATCGTGACCGGGACTGGACCCTGTGCGAGCTGGTCGTTCAATCCGGATGCGTCTCCACCGAGTTTCTGAGCGACTGTCTTGAAATCGACGGATCCAACCACACGCTGGGCTTCTACCCCATCGTATTTCTCGGTGCCGTCGATCTTGGCATCGGAGAGCGCCCGCACCGCCATAAGGATGATCACATCCGGATTGATAAGCGCGAGGATGTCGGTACCCGCGCCAAACGTCCTCCACGTTCCTTCCTTGGAAAGTGGATCCTGGATGTAGTATGAGCCATTGAGGCCGACCGCGCGCACGTCGATCGATCCGAACGGGATGTCGACGCTGACTTCTGTCTGAAAATCCGATGGCCGCCGCACGTCACCGGAGATCTTCTTGAGCTTGAGGCCCATCGCGCTACTCTCGCCACGAGTGGTTTCCACGTCAAAGTGGAAGGTCTTCAATTCGGCCATCGCCTTCGCGGCATTGTCGAGCAGACTCACTGCGTCGTCGTTCCCGGTAGCACTGGAGACCACTGGCGTCTGCGCATTGGCGGCCAAGGCGTTTCGGGATTCGGGAAATGCTGTCAACGTTGCGACGGCACCTGCGGCGAGCAGGAAACGGCGGCGGTTGAAGCGGCGGTTCGTCGTGTGTATAAGTGGATGTTCCCATTTCTCCGCGATCATGTGTGTTCCTTTCGAGGATCCCGGGAGCTTGAGCGAATCCCGCTGCGTTCCCGGTGGTTGGACTGGCATGCGAATCGTTGCCATCCAGATCCTTGATGCAATCATAACGGCTCAACCTGTGCTCGAGATGAATTACACGTGTTGGAAATGTCACGTTTTTGTGTCGCGCCGCGCCCTGATGCAGTTGGGGAGAAACACGCGTACCGCGCCTCGATTTTTTCAACGCACGAGTTCGACCTCCGACCTCCAACCTCCTCCCCTTCCATCCACGACGCGGATGACGGCAGCGGTGCCGCCAGCGCTGACGACCTCAGAGGTCGACTCGTTCTGGGGCCGCATCAATTCCACTCAAAGCAATCATCCTGGCCGCGAGTTCTCTCGGCCACGAGCGCTGATATCGGTCTGCGACGGCCCGATTCACGTCGGCGCCAAGCCGAATGATGGCCGAAAGCGCATCCGCGAGAGATACAGGGTCGGCATCGGGAATACACGCATTGAGCGAGGCAAGTCGCTCCTCGCTGATGTCATCCTCGATCCCCGCGGCAGCGTCGGACGCGCGCCATCGATCCACCCTTCCCGCTTCGAGACGGAGAAGCGCCATCAGGTTGCCAAACATCATGAACGAGATATCGAATCGCACTCCCCACGTCGGTCCTCGCTGCAATTTGCACCAGGTACGAACCGCGTAATACCAGAATCCGGCAGAGACGAGATCAACCCTCTCCGGCATGTCCTGTGGTCCGAGACCCTGCTTCACCAACGATCTGACATGCGGTTCCAACTTGCCCGATTTGTCGACGAGCAGCATCGTGTCCACGCTCGAAGGGGCGTTCGGCCACTCATGCATGGCGAGCATCTCTTCCTCCGTCGCCGCCAGGAAATTGAAATCGACCCGGATTGGGAAGGTCTCGCCCTCCAGTACCGACCAGAAGTTGCCGATGTCTCCAACGAAGCAAAGCAGGACAGGGCCGAACTGCGCGATCCACGCCTCCCATCCGGATATGAATGCAGCATGATCTTCCGGACGAATGAACAGCGAGCAATCAACATCTGACCAGCGATCCCCTCGCCCCTCAGAAGTCAATCCGTAATCCACCAATCCCATCAACCGCTCGTCCCCGGCAACGGCTTCGACAATCCGCTGCCGAAGTTCGACGTGATCTCGAGCAGGCAGCGGATTCCGGACGCCTGTTTCACGCACGCCCATCGCTGGCTCCTTTCTCGCTGGCAGTGACTGTCGATATGAGCGCACGGTATACTCTCGTGCCACCAATCATACTTCTCGTACCTGTCAGCGGAATAACTTGGCCGATTGCGACCTTGTTCTGAATCAACGCCGTGTGCAAGGCAAAAAAACTGTCAGCATCACGCCGACTCTATACGTCAAGGAAACCTCTGGGACATGCCGACGGAATCACCACCCATCCAAAACCACGAAAGGGATTCAATCTGGGACGCGCGTCATCGCTCGCTGTCATTGGGGTCGATCACGGCGATTTCGGTCGTCGCCTTTCAGGGTCTGGCGATGGCGACCGTCGCTCCGATTGTCTCGGACGACCTCGGTGGAAATTCGCTGTATGGATGGATTTTCAGCGCATTTATCCTGTCGCAGATCGTTGGGACCGTCATCGGTGGTCAGGAAGTCGATCGGCGGTCACCCGCGCACGTATTCCTCGGCGCGATCGGGGTGTTCGCGCTCGGGTGCGCAGTTGCGGGAGCGGCACCGTCGATCTCCATCCTGTTGCTCGGACGCGCTCTTCAGGGTTTCGGCGCCGGCGCCACGTTCTCCTGTGACTACGCGAACATCAGCGCGGTCTACGAAGACCACCTGCGACCGATGATGCTGGCAGCGATGTCGAGTGCCTGGATTGTTCCCTCGCTGGTAGGGCCAGCACTCGCGGGAGTTATCGCTGACCGCTTCGGCTGGCGTTTTGTTTTCTTCGGATTACTCCCCCTCCTTGTCGTGGCTGTCATCCTCACAATGCCGGTATTCCTCAGATTGAAGCCACCACCGGTCGCGAATTCCACAGGCGGAACCTCCCGCGTTGTGCAATCGGTGATTCTCGCGGGCGGATCCGGGGTGCTCCTCGCCGGTTTCAATCTGGAGTTCTGGCCGGTCGCCGTTGCGACGGTGCTGGCGGGGTTCACGTTGGTGATTCCAATGCTGAAGTCACTTTTGCCGGCCGGCACATTCACCGCTCGACCGATCGTGCCCGCCGCGATTATCGCGCGCGGCTGCTGCTTCGCGGCGTTCCTGATCACGGAAACGTACATGGTGCGCGCGTTGAAGGAATTTGGTGGAGTGTCCGCCACCGTTGCCGGGATCGTCATCACCGCAGGCTCGCTCACCTGGACGGTGGGTTCCTTCGCACAGGCCAAGTGGGACCGAAACAGTGGCGCTCGCTCTCGACCGCTCAGGATTGTTTCTGGCTCGATCCTGCTTGCTGCCAGCGTCACCACGATCTTTCTGAGCGTGGCTGCATTTCGTGAGATAAGGATTGCGATCGCATTGGTCGCCTGGATGGGAGCTGGTCTTGGCATTGGCATCGCTTACACGACAGCCACGACCATCGCCTTCTCCTTCGCGCCACAAGGTGAAGATGGCAAGGTCGCCTCGTCCCTGCTGCTCGGAGAAAACTTCCTCGGCTCTGTCGGGGTCGGTGTAGGAGGAGCATTGTACGCAATAGGCCAGAGCAACAATGCGGCCCTCACCACGAGCACGGCATTGGCGCTGGCACTCGGTGTCGGGTTCGTGCTGATCGCCATCTTCGCGGGATGGCGATTGATGCAGATCCGCAGCCAGACGACGATGCGCTGATGATGAATCGCACGAAAACGCCGCCTCAGCCGAATGCTGAAGCGGTGTTTCCCATTGATACTTGAAGAGAGACGCGAGGACTGGTCACACCAAATCCGATCGCTGGACTCATACGGAGTGCAGGAGAACACTGGCTATTCAGCAACAGATGGTGCTGGCTGACGTCCTGCAGGAATATGCGCCCGATCGACGAAGTCGAAACCTGATACTCCAAGCGGGTCTGCAAGCTCGGTATTGGCACCTGCGGGGTGGGTTCACCATTCAATCGACCGGAATCCGTCTGCCATGCTCGGGCAGATCCCGCGACCACCGCTCTACACCGCCAGTGCACCAACAAACCCGGAGCCCGGAACGTAGTTTGGCGACTGATGCCGAAAATACGTGTTGTAGACGTCGCAGTATCGACCGCCTTTCGCCATCAGCGATGCATGCGTCCCCTGCTCGACGATCTCGCCGTGGTCGAGCACGATGATCCGGTCAGCATGCTCGATCGTGGAGAGACGATGGGCGATCACGATCGACGTCCTATCGGCGAGGACAATATCGAGCCCTTCCTGAATCTGCGCCTCGGTCAACGGATCGACGCTGGCCGTCGCCTCATCGAGGATCACGATCGACGGATCCTGGATGAGGACCCGGGCCAGCGCAACGAGTTGTCGCTGGCCCATCGAGAGGGAGCGACCATATTCGCCGACATCGGTCGTCAGGCCATTCGGCAGCGCCGAAATCCAATCGCCCTGCCCGACCGCGGATGCAGCGAGCTGGACTTCCTCGTCCGAGGCGCCCGGTCGTGGATACCGGATGTTATCCGCGACGGTCCCCGAGAACAGGAATGGTGATTGTGGTACGATGCCGAGCTGCGTGCGGTATTTCGGAAGATCGAAGGAGCGAATGTCCTTGCCGTCGATCAGCAACGCACCACCCTGGAACTCGTAGAAGCGTGTGATCAGCTTCCCGAGCGTCGACTTACCGGCGCCCGTGTGCCCGACAATGGCGAGTGTCTCTCCAGCTGCGATGGTCAGATTGAAGTCCGCCAGCACGCTGTTGGTTTCGTCATAGGCGAAGGTGAGATCGCGAAACTCGATCTCGCCCAAAAGCCGTCCGGGATCGTCTTGCGCGTGTTGGACGACTTCCGGCTCCGCGTCGACAAGTGAGAAGATTCGTTCTGCCGCCCCGAGTCCCTGCTGAAACTGCGACCAGAACGACGCGATACTCGTCATCGGCATCCAGAACAGCATCACGCTCTGGAAGAAGAGAAACCACTCACCGGCGGTGATTGTGCCGTTGATCGCCTTCTCGCCACCCATGTACACCAGCAGCACGGTGCCAAGACCTGCCGTAAAAAACAGCAGCGGGAAGATGGAGGAGAAGACCAGACCCTGTTTCAGCGAGACCGAATACGCCTGGCGATTGACCGGCAGAAACTCGCTGTGCAGCGTCCCTTCCTGCCTGAAATTCTTGGCGATCGCGATGCCGTTCATCGCTTCCTGAATGCTCGAGTTCACGAGCGCGGTCGAGCGTTGCGAACGCTGCGTCGTCTCGCGGGCGATCTTCCGAAAGGCAAGCGACAGAATCACGAAGATCGGTGTGATGGCGATCGCGATGAATGCCAGTTCGACGTTCCTGGTGAAGAGCACAACCGTGATCACCGCGACCAGCAGAAGCTGGCTCAGCAGGTTCATGGTGAGCGTCACGACATTCGCGAAGTCGTCGGTATCGGAGGTCACCCGACTCACGATTTTCCCGGAGGGATTCTCGTCGAAGAACGACAGGTCACGTTCGAGCACGGCGTCAAACGCATCCTCACGGAGCTTGAGCACCACGCCACCCACCACCTTGGCGGTCAGGATCTGACGTATGTAATTGAATGCCCAAGCGGCAACGCCAGCCGCGAACAATCCAAAGAACAGAATCCAGATCACGCTGGACGCCCCGTCCTTGACGATCTTGTCGATCCCCCAACTTCCGAGGATCGGCTGCACGAGGCTCGCGGCCGAATTGAGCACGATCATCACCGCCACCAGACCCATCGCACCGGCGGCTGGCTTGAAGTATTTGATAATCCGCTTCAGCAGGACGCCGTCACCATAATTGCGATCGTAGTCCTCGGCATCGAGACCGTTCATCACGAAGCCCATACCTCAGACCTCCACTTTCTGTGCTGCCACACCGGAATCCGCCAGTTCTTCCGACATCGCGGGTTCGTCGATCTCGTCGTAGTGGGCGAAGATCCTGCGATAGAGCCGTGAGCGCTTCAGCAGATCCTCATGCGTCCCCTGGTCGATCAATCGACCGCCCTGAATCAGGAGGACCTTGTCTGCCCATCGGATCTGTGACAATCGGTGCGTGATCAACAGGGTCGTGCGATCTTCAAGCAAACGGCGGATTGCCTGCTGAATTTCGTCCTCGGTGGCACTGTCGATCGCGCTCGTGGAGTCATCGAGAATCAGCACCCGAGGGGAGGTCAGGAGCGCCCGCGCGATCGCGAGGCGTTGTCGCTGCCCACCTGAAAGGGTGACGCCACGCTCGCCGATGACCGTGTCGTAGCCCTTGTCCAATGCCACGATGAACTCGTGCGCCTGGGCATCCTTGGCCGCACGGACGATCTCGGCGCGGTCGGTATCCTGTCCAAGACTGAAGCCGATGTTCTCGGCCACACTTCGCGAGAAGAGGGTGATGTCTTGCTCGATCGTCGAGATCTGTGAGCGAAGGGAATCGAGATTCCACTCTCGCACGTCAATGCCGTCGATCAGAATACTGCCCGACTCGATATCATAAATTCGATTCACCAGCTTGGTGAGCGTACTCTTCCCCGACCCGGTTTCTCCCACGATCGCGATCGTCTCTCCCGGTTTGGCATGAAAGCTGATGTCCTTGAGAACCGGCTTGCCACCGTATGAGAACGTCACGTGGTCGAAGATGATGTCGCCTCTCATTGGCGCCACGCGGCCACCAATGTTCTGATCGAGCTCCGTCTTCTCATCCATCAGCTTGAGAATCCGACCGGCACTCACCGTCCCGAGCTGGACCATCGAGAAGGAAAACACGGAGATGAATACCGGGAATCCCAGTTGGGAGAGAAGACCGAGATAGGCGATCAATCCGCCGAGGGTCAACTCGTCGTGTTCCACAAGGTAGATTCCGTGCAGCATCGCGAATGCGATGGCGACTGCCAGCACCAGCGGCGGCAGGTACTTCGCCTGCACGATGCCCTGCGCAACAGTGTAATCACGATACAGGCGAGCGTTGATGAAGAATTTTCGCCGTTCCTGCTCTTCCTGACCGGTCGCCTTGATCACCTCGACGCCCCGCACCGATTCGTTGAGTCCGGCGTTGAGAATGCCGAACTGTGCACGCATCTGTTCGGAAACTGGACTGAGCTTCTTCATATAGATGACAACGGTGATCGCGAACCCGACGAGAAAAATCGTCGGCACGAGCAGCAGCCGAACATCGAGAATCGCGATGAAGATGAACGGCACCAACAGGGCGGTCATCGAATCAACGATCAGGTCGATCCCCGGAGACATCATGAAACCGAGCTGACGCACATCGTTCGTGGCTCGCGCCATCAGGTCACCGACGCGCTGGCGGTTATGAAAGGTCTGGCTCTTTCCAAGCAGACTGGTGAACAGTTCCTCCCGGGTATCGCGCTCGAGCCGCTTCGCGATGACTTCGATGCTGAAACGCGCGATCATGTCGGCGACACCACGCACCAGGACAATCGCCAGCAATGTCAGCGAGATTCGGACGAGCGCACCTTGAGGGTTGTCGCTCCCCCCGAGCACCTCATCGAATGCCTTCCCGGTAAGTCCCGGGATTGCACCGTTCAGCAACGTTGCCGTCAATCCAGCCGTCATGAAACTGACGACCAGCCAGCGGAAATGCAGTAGGTGGGAGATGATCCATCGGACGGGACTTCGATGATCGTACTGATATTGATCCGCAAGCGTGAACTCGGATGAGATAAAGGGCCGGTCTTCGCTTTCCGGGTTCGGGTTGTTCGATGGTGGCGCTTCTTTAAGACTCACAGGACGACCTCAGGCTTCACTCAAGTCGGGCACGCGCAAAATGGCAGGCACCAAGTCGATCGTGGCACAAGGCAGCGGCAGTCAGCGCCATCTGTTCATGTGCCTTGATTCACCGACGCACAACGATGATCCGTCTCATATCTTCGATACAGGGTGTTAGCTCATCACTCCTGCGGAGAAAAAGCATGGATCATCCTGCGTGCAGACGAGTGGGGCATTCATCAATCCATGCGATGAGAGGTTCAACCATAAACTTAAAAGGCGAACTGGTGTTCGAATCGAAGAGCCATGTTCTCATGTAGCCGCCTCATAGTCAACTCTTTGCACGCGCGTTCGACATCGTCCTGCCTTACCGGCAATCCGGCTTCGCAGCATTTTGCTGCCAACGCACGTGAACTTCCCCCTGTCACCTTATCATTTCCCATTGCCGTGAACCAACGGATATCGATATCCGCCGACCGCTTGTAGGCCGCTGACGGCAGATAACGACCCTATCCTGGGACCGGTCCTTTCAGGACGAAAGGGGACGAAAACGGGCACTGCGGATTAACCACAGCGCCCGTCGTATTCGAGTTCGAGAAAACGCGAGGTTAGGCAGCCGGAGTCGCCGCACCTTCGCCACCGATCTTCAGGGCATTGAGCTCCTGAGCCGGTGTCGCAGGTGCCTTCGTGTCGGCCGAAGCGATCAGTGGCCCACCCGCCGGAACGTAGAGATAGTCGCCGGAGACGGCAAACGGTGCATTGAGGCCGGCAGATGCCTGGAAGGTATACACCTGCTTACCGTCGCTGATCGTGTACCCGCGAACGACGCCGTCGAGTCCGCCGGTGAAGATGAGATCGTTGACAACCGTTGCTCCTGCCAGCAGACCGGTTGGAACCTCAATGTCCCACAGCACGCTGCCGTCGGTTGCATTGAGAGCGACGAGGTTACCCGTCGCCTTGGTGATGTCGATGCCGGCGGCATCCATCCCGGTCGAATTGTAGAAGGACGACATGTTGTAAACAGGCGTAAAGATCATCCCCTGTGCATAGGCGAAGGGAGTCTCTACCCCCCCAAGTGTGCCAGGAAGGACTTCGACGTAATCCTTTTCCGGGAGCTCCTGCAGATTGTCGTTCTGATGCAAGCCGACTGGAGTTCGCCAGATCTCGGCACCGCTCGCGGCGTCGGCGCACACGACGATGCCGTGTTTGCCGGACGTGTATACAACCTTTGTGTCGACACCGTTTCGGGCAATCGTCGCCAAGATCGGGGAAAGGTGATTGTCGAGGTCGAACAGGTCATGCGGCTTCACGTTGATATACCAGTCGACCGCCGCCGTTGCGCCATCAAGCTTGACGAGGCAGTTGGCATAGTCATTGTTCCCGAGCCGGCTTGTCGAACTCGGATGGCCTGGCAGACCCGGATACGGCGCCGCGTTGGCAACACCCAAATAGAGGTTGCCATCGGCATCGACGGAAGGCGGGTGCCACAAGCCGCCACCAGAATTGACTCGCGGATTCCCCCACAGGTTGTCGGTCGTGGTGTCGAAGTACCAGAGCACGGCGCCGGTGGAGACGTCGAGAGCGTGCACGATCCCCCGCTGTCCACCACGGTAGAAGTTGTCGGTGTTGCCTGGAATCGTGCTTACGATCACGGTGCTGTTATAGATGAGGGGAGACATGTCCTGAACTTCACCAAGAGGACCCTTGATGCTCGTTCGCCAGACTTCTTCCCCAGTATCCGCCTTGACCGCGACAACGTCACCGGAATTGCCCAGATTGAAGACGACGAATCCATAGCCGACGGCAACGCCGTTCGGGCCGGTTGACCCTTCGTTGTAGTCGTTCTTCCAGATCTGCTCGCCGGTTTCCTTGTTGAGCGCCCAGACGTTGCTGGTCATGTCCTGCATGTAGAGCATGTTCCCGACAACAATCGGGTTGGCGCTCATCGAGCCATAGGCCGAGTTGACCTTGATCTCGGTTTTCCAGCCGACGCCAAGTTGCGCGACCGAAGATGCCTTAATGGAACTGCCGAGGGCCTCTCGCGTCATGCTCAGATTGCCGCCCTCGACCGCCCAGTCGGTTTGACTGGCGGACAGTTCTGGTGGAACGGGCGAACCGACTGGAACCGGCGTTGCTCCTTCGGAGTTGACCGTCTGGCCAGAGGTGACGCGAGACATGCCCCCGACTGCGGCGGCGACTCCCACGACCGATGATGCAGCGACGAATGTTCTGCGATTGACACGGCTGTGTGACATTTCCTGGACCTCCTATTGTCCCAAAACCCGTTGCACCTCTGCCCCGGTATTTGTATGTGCAAACACGAGCATTCTCCATGAAGTGGTTCAACCGCGCAAGCATTTTGCTTCATGATCAATTGTCGATGACATCACGCGCTGATATTACTGAAAAGGTGATGCGTCTGACTGGGCATTGGCATGGCGTGACCGAATGCAGACTGCCAGCGGTCGTTCTTCTCGGATTACAGGGGCATACTGGGGTCCAGGTCACACACCGTTTGCTCGGGAGTTGGCAATCCGTCAAATGCCAGGAGGCGGCACGGGTTTCCCCGTGTCGCCTCACCGACCGTCACCATGGTCGATCTGGCCTTCCAGCCGAATCAGCTAGCCATTGCGGTGAACGCCGACGTCGTCATCAGGCTTGGGAACAAGGGCATGCTTGGGTACGACTTCGTGATCGATAAGCCAAAGATCGACTCCGGATTGATCGACGGCGGTGCTGAAGGCTCCGTCACCGTGAACTTCCCGGCCGGTACATACAAGTTCTATTGCTCGGTCGAAGGACATGCAGCAGCAGGTATGGACGGTCAGCTGACCGTCCAATAGAGCTCACCCACGCGAACATCTTATGCGAACACCCCGGATGCCAAGGCATCTGGGGTGTTCGCATGTTTCGGAAAAACGCGAAGAACGCGTCGCCTTGATGGCGGAGCGAATAACGTCAGCCGTGATAGATCGATCTGACCACACACCTTGCGATAGTCGGACCACACCCTCCAACCGCATTCGGCACCGGAACGATGGAATATCCGGTGCCGAATGTCTGGATCAGCACGCGATGTCCCTGCGGGAGTCACCGGACAAGCTGCTGCAGACACGCCCGGAGTGACTCTTGGGCGGCTATCGATTGCTTCTCTCTGTGTGACCACGCCAGCAACTCTGCAAAGGTGGTCGACAACGCCAGCAAGCATTCGATCTGCTCGGCAGGAGAAACCGGCAAGCGCATCGGAAGCGACCGAGGCACCGCGTCATCGTAGGTCGGCAACGATTGTTTCTCCAGCAGCCAGCGAAGACTGCCCAGACAGCGATCGACATGTTCGAGATGCCGCGCCGTTCGCCAAGGGTCCGACCGCCGGATGTGCTTGGCAGTGATGAACGTCATCATGAGCGCTTCACGAATCGACGCATCGATTGCCTGTTCGAGCACATCTCCGGCAAGGATCACTCGATCGTCGGATGTCCGAATGGGCACTCGTTCGAACAGGAGGACCGAACTTCTCGGCCGTGTCGCATCTTTCTCCGGTTGCCAATACCAATCCACCTGTTGAGGACCATGTTCGCCAGCGATCCAGGTCAACAGGAATGCGCCTCCAGCGGGTGCATTCGATGGCTCGCCAATATCCAGGATCGTCGGCACGATGCCATTCACAAACGCTGATGGAACGTCTGCAATCCTTGCGACTGCATCGTTGCGGATCACGACCCAGAGATCCAGGTCGCTCAAACCGTCGCCCTGCCCACGACCAATCGAGCCGACAAGCCACATAGCGATCACTCGCTCATCGCCGCGCAATCCGGTCTCGATGGCCTGCAGCAGGGCGTCGCGTTCAGCGGCATATCGATACATGGGCTTTCCTGCGAGGCATTCCGGGGCCAGCCTAATCCTCGGGATAGTGATCTCTCCAACTGTCCTGTGGGCGATAGCCAAGTTCAAGCATCCCGTTGGTGAGGTCCCATGGACGATCGGGATTGTCCGAGACGGCGTAGTACACGCCATACTCGACGTCCGCCTCGGCGGCACGTTCGAATGCATGGGCGCAATCGCGCGGACTCAACCACATGGCGCGACCGTAACCCGCCGGCATCTTCGGGAACGGCATGTACCAGCCGATTCTCAGTGCGATGAATTGCAGATTCCAGCGGTCGAAGTAGAAGCGACCGATGTCCTCACCGAACGCTTTCGAGACCCCATAGTACGAATCCGGGCGCTGCGGCATATCGTTGTAAACTGGCCAATCCGCGTTCTCGTCGTACATCCCCATCACGTGGTTCGTTGATGCGAACACAACCCGACGCACGGATGCCTGATGGGCGGCCTCGAGCACGTTGTACATCCCCACGATGTTGGCTTTCAGCACATCTTCCCACGGGGCCGGCACATGTGGATTCCCGGCGAAATGGAAGACGGTATCAACCCCTTCCATCATGGGAAGGACCTCATCGAGCCTGGAGATATCGGCGAACACGCGATCTTCACCCATGATTTCGTCTGGTTCCTTTCGGTAGTGGAGGCGGAGATCGTAGCGATCCTTCAGCAACACGGCGAGTTCGGATCCAATCTTGCCACCTGCCCCGGTGATAAGGACTTTTCGCTTTGCTTCGTCAGTCACGGTATGAGGCTCTCCATCGTTGTCCATGCTCATCGTGCGTTCCATGGCGTATGTGGCGTACGGTTCTCGTCATCGCTTCCATCTTCATCGCCTGCGACAGGATGAATGCACCCGCGTATCTCTAGATAACTTCGAGATCGTTGGCACCGCCGATGACCGGGAACGGTGCGTGCGGCTCGCTCTGGTACCAGAGCGATGTCGATGCGATGTCATCCTTGAGCGGGAGGTAGCGCATCTGCTCCTCGAAACGGGACCGCCATCCCAGTGCCTGGATCGTCACCCTGAGATCCTGCTGGAACCGGATCGGGTCCTGCACATGCCAACGATACATGCCAAAGCGCTGTTGACTCTGGTAAAGCCCGTCGGGCTTGATGACTTGCGACAATCCGAGATACGGCGTGGAGTAGACGCCATATTGACCCTGTGGATGCTCGAAGTTCCACGCCCCACCGAAATAGTCTTCGGTCCCGGTGCCACAGATCGTTGGGAATTCCTGATCCCCGTCCAGGAAGAACTTGATTTCGCCTTCTCCCCACCAGCCAACATTGTTCACACCCCAGGCGATGTACGTGCCGACATACTGGCCCTGCCCGGTCACGCCATCGAGAAGCGTATGCACATTCTTGTAGCCGAGTGGATTCGAGCGTCGCCACTGTGCGTGAAAGTAGCCGACATCTTCAGGAATGTCGGTTTGGGTATACGTAATCTGAAAATAACAACCATTGAGCTGGTCTGGAGTCAGGTTTTCGAGGGTGATGCGAGCGCTCGTGTGAAACGGCATTTCCCAGTAGCTATTGAAGCCGCCAGCCGGATTGACCGCGATCGGAATCGACGAGACGTTGCAGCGCTGCCCCCAGCCGTTCGCGAAAAAATCCCCGATCGGCGTTTCCACAGATGGTGTTTCCTCACCATCCCAATAGATCCGAAGCACGAGACGCCGCCACCACGTAGGATGCACGGTGAGCCAGATATGCTGGATCGCTGCCGGTCCCTCGATCGCGGCCAGCGTCACGGTTTCATATGGTGCGATGTTGATGCTGGGCGAGACCTTCCAGCCCTGCCCCAATTCCCGGCTTGGCACCGCTCCAGTACCCTCGGTCGCCTTTCCCCCCTCACCTTTGGCACCGGTGAAGTTTTCGGGACTGATCGAACGTGTCTGCGCGTTCGAAAGCCGACTCAAATTTCCAAGATGCATGCCGAGCCCGTCGAATGCCATTGATCGTCTCCCTCGTTACGGGTACTTGTAGATTGCGACTCCATTCAGGACCATATCGTCCAACGCGTCAACCCCCGGGCAGCATGCGAGCCGCATCCACCTTGCCGATCATGAGTGCCGGTTGCACTTCGAGCGAGGGCAACGTTTCCACGCCGGTGAGATATCCCTCGACGCTGATCAGCTCCGCGTGAGGGTCGTCCAGTTCGATGCGGAGCGAATCCGTCTCGATGGCGGGAAACGCATGTACACGTTGGCTGCTCACCGTGAAGACATCATCCACAAGGATCTCGCCAGCCGCCGAGACCACCCGATGCCGCCCGATTCGCTGCCCGCTTTCGATTGCTTCTCGGAGAATCAGGTGGTCGATCCGAACCGGACGGTCCGGACGGTCGAACGTCGCCGTGACGCTCGATTCGGAGCGAACGATTTTTGCGGCATATGGATCCTTGAATCGCTGCTTCAGGACACCGGCGAACCCAAGCAGGCGCTCGCGATCGGCAGGGACGTTCAGCAGCAGATTCGCTCCCGATCCCACCGATCGGTACCAGATCGCGAGAAGGTGATCGACGCTCTTCAAGGTGTCGAGATCATCCGATTGCCAAAACCAGTGACGTCGGATCGCCACGTCGCATTCCGGCGGCAGATACGTCGAGCGGACCATCGGATCGCGGGCTTCGTCGATCAGGAGCGGCTGCCCGCCATCATCGACCGGATACCAGCATGGATCGGCAGCTAGTCCGTCCTCGTTTCCAACCCAGCGAACCGTCGGTCGGCCCATGTTGAAGATCATGGCGCCGGGTTGATGAGTGTATACAACGTTCATGATTGCGTCGCAGTCATAGGCATGCTCGTCGGATCCCGCCCCATCGAACCATACCTCCCATACCTCCCATACCTCGACCAGGTCATCGTACCGGGTGCACAGCTCGATCAGTTGCCGCAGATAGGAAGCATCGTATTCTGCGTGGTCTATCGACCAGCTAGGCTCATGGCGATCCCATGGCGAGAGATACAGACCCGGGCCAATATCAGCCTCCTGGCATGCCCGCGCAAGTTCCGCGACCACGTCACCTCGTCCATCTCGCCACGGAGAAGACCGGACCGAATAATCAGTTGTCTCTGTTTGCCAGAGACAGAAGCCGTCATGATGCTTGGCGGCCAGGATGATGTGCGATGCTCCCGCCTGTTTTGCGGTTGCGGCCCACTGACGGCAATCCAGCGCCGATGGATTGAACGCCACCGGATCGAGCCTGCCGTCACTCCATTCCTTGCCGTAGAAGGTATTGATCCCGAAGTGGCAAAGTATCGCGAAAGGCCGGTTTCGCTGGTAATCCAATTGGTTTGGCCTGGGTACCGGCGGCGATGGCGACCGGTGGTGCGTGGTTTCAAGGGCAGTCATGTTTGCTCCTTGGAAATGAGTCGCGTCTCTTCATCGGACTAGTGAAGCGTTCAGCTTCGTCTCGATCGTTCGGATTGAGGCACGTTGATCGCGGTCGTCGAGCGCCGTTCTCGCAATTCGAACTGGAACACCACGTGCCTGGACACCGTTCGTTCGCGAGCGATCCGTTGCATCAGCAGGTCGACCGCGTTCTGAGCCATCAAGCGAACCGGCTGGGCAAGTGACGTCAGCGACGGCTCGACGAGTTCGGCCCAGAACGGATCGTCGATCTGTACGAGTGAGACATCGGTTGGGACCTTTTTTCCGGCAATCTTCAACGCGTGAAGTGCTCCCACCGTCATCAGGTTGTTGCCGACAACGACCGAGGTAAGGTCTGGGTGGTCTTCGAGCAGCTGTATGGTCGCCATCTGCGCCTCCTGCATCCGGAACATTCCGGTCACCGAACGTACAGCGAGTCCGCGCTGATCCATCGCCAGTTCGTATCCGCGCAAGCGATCGATTCCGGTCTGGATGTCCGGTCGTCCGGCAACGAAGCCGATACTGGTATGTCCCAGTTCGAGCAGATGCTCGGTTGCCCGCCTGCCGGCCGTCAGATTGTCAGCGGTCACGGCGTCGGCCCGAGGATCTGCTGCCTCACGGTCGAATGCCACGATGGGAATGCCCTGATCGAGCAAATGGGTGATGGTCGGATCGTTCGGATCGGCCGGTGCAAGAACCACCCCGAGTACCCGCTCGGCGGCGAGCATCTCCAGATAGGAACTCTGTTTCGCGGGTGTCTCGTCGGTGTTGCAGAGCAGCACGCGATACCCTTGCCCGAACGCGGCATCCTCGATTACGCGCACAGCCTGCGTGAAGTGCGGATTCTCGATATCGGATACCACAACGCCGATCGTATCGGTATATTGCCGGCGCAAACTGCGCGCAACGCGATTTGGCCGATATCCCAATTCGCGGATGGCCGCTTCCACGCGTGTTCGTCGGCTGTCGGATACCCCATGGTCGCTGTTGAGTACCCTGGAAACGGTTGCCGACGAAACCTCTGCCCGCCGGGCAACATCCTTGATCTGGACCTGAGCCACAGCACCCCCGGAGTGAAAACGATTTCCATCAGGTTGAGATACTACCCGATTTCTCCCGTTCTACCTACCCTTGACACGTTCAATTCTGGTTGCTAGCATTGAGATCGATTTCATACGTTTTATCAAGAAGCTTTTGGGGCCAGTGCTTGACCGCAGGCAAGGCTGCCTGTGTGAATTCCCGGCGAATTTCAAGGAGGTCAACGATGGGTGAAATCCAGTTCGATGCCAAGGCGGCCGTACATCTGGGTGCTATTCGACAATCCCGGCGCACGCTCGTCAAGGCGGGAACCGCAGCGGCGGCGTCTGCCTTTATCATGCCATCCTTTTTCAGCCGGGCCTCGGCTGCCTCTTCACTGAAGTTCTGGAATTTCTATAGCCCGGGCGGCACTGTGGCTCCCCAGGATCAATGGTTCAAGACGATGGTCGATTCCTGGAACGGCCAGAATGACGTCAAGGTCGAACTCGAATACATCGTCAACTCCGAATACGTCAATGGGTCCAAACTGCAGACGGCATTTGCCTCAGGCAGCGGACCAGACGTATTCCTGCTCAGCCCGGGAGACTTCCTGCGTTACTACAACGGCGGTGCGCTTCAAGATCTGACGCCAGCGATGGACGCCGCTGCGGTCAAGGATTTCTATCCCGATGTCCTCGCCACCAGGGCGGTCGACAACAAGGTCTTCTGCATTCCGATGGAAGTCGAGCCCATGGCGTTCTATTACTCACTCGATGCCTGGGACAAGGCCGGTCTGACAGACGGCGATATCCCGACGACCTGGGATCAGCTGCTCGAAGTAGCCAAGAAGTTGCAGACCGACGATCGGTTTGGTGTCCTCTTCGAAACCCAACCGGGGTATTACCAGAACTTCACCTGGTATCCGTTCTTCTGGGAGGCCGGCGGCAAAATCGTCAACGAGGACGGCAAGACCAGCGGTCTCAACTCAGAAGCTGGCATCAAGGCGCTCAAGCTCTGGAAAGACTCCATCGATCAGGGCGTCGCCCCGCGACAAGGGCTGGCCGGGGGAGGTGATATCGTCGCCAACCTAGCGGCCGGGTATTGCGCGATCCAGAACGTAGGTATCTGGGGCATAGGTGCTCTCCGAGCGAATGTACCTGATTTCAAATATGGCATTTTCAAACTGCCGGTCCCGGATGGTGGGACGTATGCATCGGTCGCCGGAGGCTGGGGCTTCGCGGCAAACGCCAAGGGACAGGATCCGGAGACCGCTGCCAGGTTCTGCGCGTGGGCACTCGGCTCTATGAAGGACGATTCGGTCCAGCGTGGTGTGGACTGGTGCATCAAGGCGAAGAGCGACGTCGGTCCACGCACCAGCGTCATGGAGAAAGCGACCAAGGATGGCGGCTTCAGCGAGGGCGGCATGAAGACGTTCAAGGACGACGTTTTCCCTGGCGCCCGGGCCGAACCACGCGTCCCGCCCGAGGTATACAAGGCCATTTCCGATGCCATCCAGGCGTGCCAGTTGAACGGCGCCGAACCCGCCCAGGCGGCAGAACAAGGCGCCAAGCAGATCGAAGCCTATCTGGCAACCTATGATGGCGCGCCGATTCTGTGACAGATCAGGTCATCCCCCACCAGCCGGATCCGAATCGCATTGCACCGATGGGGCTCGATCACGTGATCGAGCCCCATCGGAGCGGGCTCTCCCGGAAACACCGGGAGTGGCTGGCGGCCATGCTCTTTTTGCTTCCGGATCTGATCGGGCTGTTTATCTTTCTCGGTATCCCGATGGTCCTGGCGCTAAGCCTGGGGTTCTTCAAAGTCAGCGGGTTCGGTGATTATCAGTTCATCGGTCTCGATAACTATCGGAAGATGGTTCACGATCCAGCGTTCCACAAGAGCCTGCGGGTGACGGCAACCTATGCGGTAGTTCTGGTTCCGTCGCTTTTTTGCAGCGGGCTGGGGCTCGCCCTGCTCGTGAAGCAACCGCTCCCTTTCATCGGAATCCTTCGAGCGCTCTTCTTCCTTCCCTATGTTGTCAGTCTGGTTGTCATCGGTGTGCTCTGGAAGTTCATGCTCATCGACCGGGTGGGCATTCTCAACAAGCTGCTCGTGAAGCTGGGCTTGCACGGTCAATCCTGGCTAGGCGATCCCCGTCTTGCCTTGTGGACGCTACTCGGAGTCACCGTCTGGTTCTTGATGGGCTACTACATGATCCTGTTTCTGGCAGGACTCCAGGAGATACCATCCGAATACTACGAGGCGGCGAAACTGGACGGCGCGAAACCCTGGCGAACATTCCTGGATATCACGCTGCCGTTGTTGAAGCCGACCAGTTTCTTCGTCTTGCTTGTTTCGACCGTGTCGGCCGTGGCGGGGGGCCAAGGATTCGACCTCGTCTACATCATGACGAAGGGTGGACCGGCGAACTCCACGACGGTGATCATCTTCTACATCTATCAGCAAGCATTCCAATATAGCGACTATGGGTACGCCGCCGCGTTGGCGTCGTTCCTGGTGGCGGTACTCCTGTTACTCACCGGTATCCTCTTCGTGTTCACCAAGGGAGGTCGGTTTGATTTCGACTGACACTCCACAACCCACCTTCGGGAAAGCGTCTCGGCCCGGCCACCTTCGCAAACGAATCGGAACATGGGTTTTGTTTCTCATCGTGCTTGCGTTGGGACTCGCCACGATTTTTCCGATTCTCTGGATGTTCTCCAGTTCCCTGAAAGGGAGCGCCGAGCAATACAATCTCAAGCTGTTGCCCGCGAACCCGTCGCTGGCTAACTACCGGTATGTTTTCTCGGCCATACCGTTCTGGCGCTACATGGTGAACAGTCTTTTCATCAGTGTCACGGTTACCGTCGCCGCACTGTTCTTTCATTCGATGGCCGCTTATTCTCTTGCTCGCTTGCGGTTCCCCGGGCGGGAGTTCATTTTTCTGGCGATCTTCGCCACGATGCTCGTATCGCTTCCGGTCATCCTCGTTCCGTTGTTCATCCTGGTCCGGGAGTTCCATATGCTGAATTCATATGCCGGACTCATCGTTCCCTCGATATTCCATGCGTTCGGTATCTTCCTGCTGCGGCAGTTCTACATTGGCATTCCAAGAGAATTGGAGGAGGCAGCGATCATCGATGGTGCCGGTTACTGGAGAGTTTACTGGAACATCATCATGCCACTGAGCAAGCCGATTCTCGCGGCCCTCTCCGTCTTCTTCTTCCTGGCCAACTGGAACTCCTTCCTTTGGCCTCTCACGATTACCACCAACCAGAATCTCTGGGTCGTCCAGATCGCGATTTCGAGTTTCCAGCAGCAGTATTCCTCATCGCAGAACTACATCATGGCGGCGTCGGTGGTCGTGGCGATGCCGACCATGCTGCTCTTCCTCTTTTTCCAGCGACAGTTGGTGGAGTCCATAAAGACGTCCGGCTTCAAGTAAATCGGGCGTTGGAGCGTAGGACCGGCCACGCTGCCGGATGGCATCGCACGGGCAACCAAGTATGTGCACTTTCAGTTGCCCTAATGATCTTGACAGCTCCTGCTGTCGTATAGGGAGGACTGCACACGCTGATGCAGTGGATATTGCATGCACCCATCTGGTGTCAGTCTGGTGTCAGTGCTACTCGCAACCAACCTGGCCATCATCGGGCAACCCCTGCTCCGCGATCAAGACGAGTACTGATCCGTCTATGTGATGGTCCAGCAGATCGCGCGTCGATTCGTTGGCAACTGGCTGAAGCAGAATGTCATCATCGGTGAGACCGTTGGCGGAAATACATCGACCCGGTTCCATGCGACCCATGTCCTCCTTTTACCTGCCGCGCCTTTCACCCAGATCTGGGCGCATCTGACGCTCGTGTTCAAGCAGGGGATCTCGGAGATGCCGGTCGTTGGCAAGCCCATCGACTCCAAGACATATCGCCAGGAATATCAAGCACTAGAGCGCGTGTCTGAGGTTGTCCCTGTCCAGAGGAGGCCACTGGGATGCGCCGCTCCTCGGGCGCACGTCCACGGTCGTCCCGACACCGCGAAGCCGTGGATCAGTCACGTAGGCTGATATCAACTTTCTTCAGATCGGCGACTCGAGCGGCAAGATGTGCTCCAATCTTTCCGAATTTGGTGACACCTGGACACACAGCCGTTTGATGGGACAAATCGTGATCGGCCGCATTATGCTGCCTCCAACAGGGGAAAGGCTCTCGATCGCTCACGCTGAACAGATCAAGGACTCTCTGTTTCCGTCAAGGACAGAGACTGCAACAAACGCACCGGGCATCTAAATGAACGTTCATCCGGTTCCCGCGTCTCGAGCATCAATACATCGATTGGAGTACTGATGCGAACGTACGCGTCCTCAATTCGAACTCAGATGAGTTCGCTATCCGAGAAACCAATCTAAGGAACCAAGCGTCTTATTGACAGGGCGGCACCCAAGGCCTACTATCGTATACGTAGACCGTGTTGTGTACGTACACTTCGCCCCCAAAAATAGTTGAGGGACTAGGATTGGCAATGCTGACGCGCGGCATTGTGGGCGAGGTTCTGCGATTGGATGAAGCGGTGCCATCAGTGGCAAATACATCGATCGCAACCATTCAAGGGGAGAACGGGGATCATGACTGAAAACGAGCGACGGGCGCAGGATGTTTTGACGCGCGAAGACGTGGTGCTGAGAAGCGTTTCTGTATTTGGCCTGATCGCGATGGCGTTGCTGATTTTGCTGATCGTTAATCCATAGCATTTGCCTCAGCAAGGCTCACCTTACACACTCAAACCGGGATGATCACTTGCACGATCATCCCGGTTTTTCGTTCCGCCTGATTGAGGGGCAGTTGCACACCCCGCTCTAAGGACGAACGTGCCGAGGTGGCCCCGCGCCCCAATTCACCAGGGCGAGAGTCACCACCTTAGCCGGTCTCCTTATTCGTGACTGCTGGTTCCCGAACCGCGTTCCTGCGAGGCGTCATCACGCTCTACGAATGTTCATTCTGCTTCCCATTCGCGACATCGAGCACCATCTTGCCCATGCCGTGGCCATGCAGCACGTGACTGTAAGCTTCCTGCCCGCGAGTGAGCGGCAGGACTTGCGAAACGATCGGCCGTATGTGTCCCTCATCGATCAATTGGGCGATTTCCGTCAGCTGCTCGCGGTTCTGCTGAACAACAAACCAGATCGCCTGTATATCGTTGGTGGGAGTCCGTTCGGGTGGCAGCGGCACGGCGACGGAGACAAGTTTCCCGCCAGTGCGCAGCACGCCCTAGGATCGCTCCCACGTCGCTCCTCCGACAGTGTCGAACACCAGATCGGCATCGTGGACGTGTTCCTCGAACCGTGTGGTTTTGTAGTCAAAGACCTCATCCGCCCCCAGGTCCCGTAACTGGTCCTCATGTGTCTGCGACGCCGTGCACAGGACGCGTGCTCCGCGCCAGTGTGCGAGTTGGACGGCGAAACTTCCCACACCTCCAACGGCGCCATGAATGAGCACCGTCTGTCCCCGTTTGAGCTCGCCCTGATCGAAGAGTGCCTGCCAGGCGGTCAGTGCCGAGAGCGGAACGGCTGCCGTCTGGATGTGGTCAATGGATGCCGGCTTCGGCGCCAACTCCGTGGCCCTTGCCGCGACGAAATCGGCGTCCCCACCATCTCGCTGAAAATCGATCAAACCGAACACTTCGTCACCGACGGAGACGCCCGCCGCTGTCGAGGTAACCTCCTCCACGATTCCCGAGATCTCGTGACCGGGAATGATCGGGAGCGGTCGTGGCGTGTTGTCAGGAGCGATCCATGTTGTGGGCCAGGAAAGCTCCGAAGGCGTGACTCCGCTCGCAAAAACGCGGACCATCACATCGCCCGGCTCAAGTTTGGGGCGTGAGGACTCTTCGTACGCGAGTTTCGATGAATCGCCCTTGGCGAACGCATGGAGTGCGTGCATGAGTATTTCCCTTCGTTCAGTGTGCTCAGGCACTTCGCTTTCCACGATGGTTTCGTCCACGTAGCACCAGATCCAGTCCTCACCCGGTTCGAGTGATTGAGTGATTGGATGAGTGGATGGCCGGTCTCTTGGAAGTGCCTGAAGGCATGGGTATTTTTCGACGCATCGCAGCAACCAACGTGACCGCACGTCAGGCACATCCGAAGGTGTACCCAGGTGTCGCCATATTGCAGACATTCCTCGCAACCGCCGGGTGTGGTCGGCTTGACCGGATGTATTTGATCCTGATGCGTGCAGTGAAGGCTCATTTCGGCCCTCCTCGTGTCCTCACCTCGTTCCAGCGGTCCTCCAGCACCTGGTGAAGAGGATGTTTGATCCAAAAATCTCTGAACGTAGCCGGTTGGCCAGACGTTCGGACCCTTCGACGATTCGGGTGGCGACGTTGTGCTTATCGCCACCACCGGAGATCCGATTTGCTGTTGGGATTTCCACATCCCCTCCAAGCGCTCCGGCTGTGGCGGCGGTAATGGTGGCGATCTAGCTCATGGCTGCAGCCGCGGAACCCACGCTCGACAATGGCGATACGTTCGGTACGGGGACATATTGCGATGCCCAGTTGAGTGCGTAATCTGCGACTTCTTCCCATCCCGCCTGCCCCACCGTGAAGTGGGAACGTCCCGGAAAGATATGGATGCCTGTGGTCGATGTCGATGGCAAGTACTTCTTGGCGTTCGCGACATTGGTCGAGGCCGGGACGACATGATCGTTTCCGCCACCGATGAACAGAAGCGGAGCGCGGTCGCGCTTCGCGTAGTCAACGGCGAAGGCTGATTTTCGCTGGAAGTTTGCGAGCGCACCTTCGAATAGCACATGTGCAGCTGCCGGGATGCTGTATCGATCGTGGGCGGCATCGGACTCGACCTGAGTAATTGTGTTGCCAAATGCGTATTTGAAATGTTTCTTGCTGAATGGAACCGCCTTGTTGATATTGAACGGGTTCATCAGTACGTGGGCACTCGACCTGAGCGTGCTCAAGGGAAGATTGAGCACGCCCTTGGTGGCAGCTGAATCGACACCAACCCCTGCTATGCCCAAGCCGCGCGAGAGCAGCACCTGCGTGAACGCACCACCAAAGGAATGCCCCATGATGATTGGCGGTGCATCGAGCTCGCGAATGATCCGCTCGTAGTGATCGAGGATCGTAGCAACGGTCAGGCCAGCGAGTGGCGAAGGATCGCGCCGGAGAGCTTCTACTCCTCCTTCAAGTCCGGGCCAGGACGGGACAATCACCGTATACCCTGCCTGTTTATAGCGTTCGACCCACTTTTCCCAGCTGAGTGGGGTCATCCACAGGCCGTGTATGAGAACGATGGTCTGGGACATATGCGTGCTCCTTTCAGCACATCTGCAAAAGGGTAGCGATGACCAGTTGGCTCTGCGGTTACAACTTGCTGCCCTGCTTGGAACAACGTCGACCGTCAGCGCGAGGCGGTTTCGAAGAACGGCCCCGCGCTACACTGGAAATCAGGACAACGAGCCGAGTTCACTTTGGATCAGGTCGATCACCGCATCCGGATGCGAGAGCATGAGTACGTGAGAGCCATCGACTTCAACGGTTGTCGCACCCGCGCGTTGTGCCATCAGGCGGCTACCCGAGGCGCCGATCGCCATGTCGGCGGTCCCTACCGCTGCCCAGGATGGGAGCGTTTTCCAGGCGGGATTCTGGGTTGGCTCACCAAACGCAAGGTCTGCTATGGGACGCTGCGTTATTGCCATCAACTCCGATTGGTCGGCTGGCAGGTCGGCGCAGAAGACGGTGTGGAATGAGGCGGGATCAATGAAAAACTCGGTGCCCGGCTTGCTTCCGGCACCGGGCACATACGGTGCCGGAAGCAGCACGGGACCGAGCAGACTATCCGTGGCGGCGGTGGCGAGACCCTGCAGCGTCTCATCCTCGTCCGGGAGAAACCCGGCAACGTACACCAAACCGAGCACATTCTTGACCTGGGAGGCGGCATTGGTAATCACCGCGCCACCATACGAATGCCCAACCAACAGAACTGGACCCTGGATGTTGTTTATGACGCTCGCGATATAGGCGGCGTCGCCCGAGAGCGAGCGGAGCGGGTTGGCCGGTGCGATGACCGTTTGCCCGGATGCAAGCAGTGCGGGAATGACCTGCGCCCAACTCGAGCCATCGGCCCATGCGCCGTGAACCAACACGATGGTCGGAGATGAGGCGGCGACCGGTGATGCCAGCGTGGCCGGGGTTGCTTCCGGTGTGGCCGCGAGCATGTTCGAAGAGGCATCAGCGGCTGTCGACGAGAGGATGTATGCGCTTCCGGCGAGTGCCGCACTGACGCCAGCAGTCCTTCGGATGACGGAGCGTCTGGTTACGAGGCCACTGCTCATGGCAGCCAGTTGATCGGCGGTGATAGTGCCCTTTTCCAGATACTCACTCTCCCCGTGGTCGTTTCCTTCTGACTGCACGTGAATCTGACTCATGAGTCTGCCTTTCCTTGATTGGAACAGAAACCGAAACGTGGGCGATGGATGGAGGATTCGTGCGCTGCTGATCCGCCATTCCGCGGAGGCATGCTCACGGGGTGATTGACGGCCAGCATGAGTTGGATTGTCCAACGGCGTGAACGTGTGCTCCAGAGGCAACTCCCTGAAACCATCGTAGGGTTCACGATTACGCACCGCGTCCGGGAGACTACTCAATTCAAGGGGAAATTCTGTCTGGTTCTTGGGGGAAACCCATCAGGTATTGATGAATTGATAGGTAGGGAGGGGTTGATCGTTACCAGGAAGCGAAAATGTCCCGTCCACGTTGCAGTCGTCACGCGTCTCCGGCAACGATATCTTCCAGTCCCTGCTGCAACGCATACAAGGTCGCTTCGGTTCGCCGTCGTACACCGATCTTTGCGTAGAGTCCCGTGATGTGTCGCTCCACGGTCCTGTCGCTCAGCCACAGTTCTGCAGCGATCTCCTTGTTGCTCAGGCCCTGGGCGAGAAGTCCCAGTACCTCGGTTTCACGCCTTGTCAGGTGTATCGCGAGAGGGACCGAAATCGGTGCCTCGGGTGATTCGGGGTGAGCTCGAAGCCCATTGGAGGCGGCAGGGGGAGCGTCGTGATAGTGAGAAGGTGTTGTCCCTCTGGGAGAATCCGCCTCACCTTGAGATTCCAGACTGAGAACCCGAGACTGTGTCGCGTAGTACGCAACCGTTTCCATGGACGCTGTCAGATCCTGAGCAAGGTTGGCCAGGAATGCGTTTCTGGTTTCGAGGGCTGCTTCGGCCGCTATGCGCGCGGCCCGCTCGCTGGCCAGCATGCGCGCGGCGCGCAGTGATATCGTTGCCTGCCCGACGGCGACCCGCAGCAGATACCGTATGATCCGTCGGAAAATCCGGTCTAGTCGACTCGGCAAGCACGAGACCATCCTCTCCGGGCAATGCTGGAAATATCTTTGCCGTACGCAGGGCCCCCTGGTTGGATACCCCCGACGGTTTCGACGTGACTACGGTCATCAGCCCACGATCAGGGGGCGGTTCGCTGGCGATCGCCGGCTCGAACCTGGAAGGTTTGCTCGAGCCGGATGGCTTCCAGTATTCAAGCGCCGGACTCCCTGACGGATCGTCGAACCAGACGTAGGCACTTTCCAGGCGTAGCAGACTGAACAGCACGCTGAGCAGGTCTTCCACGATGTAGGAAGGTTCATGACCAACCCACATCGCCGGCAGCGCCAGAAGAACGGCCAAATCGCGTAGGCTGCCGTGTGGGGCGTGGGAATCATTGTCCCCATCCGCCCCGGTCCTGCTGACAAGGTCGTTACTGGAAGTTTCGGGATCAGAAATCGCGTCCGCTCTGTTCACGCTGGCGAAGCTCCTCCATAAATTGTTCCGGTGGAACAAAGAACGGATTCATCTGGACGACACCGCCAATCAGCACCATTGGATGGGTCCGCAGAACGTCGATGACAACATCACCGCCAAACTTGGCGGTGTCATAGACGCAAATCACGATGTGCTGGTGTTGGGCGATGAGAGCATTCGCTCTGGCTTCGTATTCGATCAGGTCCGTGACGTCGTGGAGGTCAACCGCCCATCCCATGTCCGATACCATCCGCATTCTCGGCGAGCGGCATGCACTCATGGCCTCCTCTGAGAGTCTGAGCATCGCATCTGGATTGAAGTGGCCGCCCCTGAGGTGTGTTTCCGGCCAGGTCCGGAGTTCGAATTCGCCGAGTCCGAGGAGTTTGGGCATATCAAGACCAAGCTTCCGGAAATGGCGCACACTCTCCGATCGCCTCGCCGGATCCACGATATACGATATCTTTTCGCCCCGCTGGAGTCCATCGAGCACGAAGGGATCGAGCAGCCGATGCTCTTCGTCACGGCTGTTGAAGAACGCACAAATGTGGCGGTAGTGGTCCAGGGTTGCCCCGGCAAATGAGGCGGCTTGATTTGTGGTTGGAGCGACTGGACACATGCACATTTCCTGCGTATTGGCGACACCGGAAGTCATCACCAAGGGGGCACGGTTGTGGTTGGGTGAATTGGGCACTGATTGGAAAGTGTTTTGAAAACACTCGGCGTGCGGTCAGCACCAAGACGTGACCTGATATCCCTCATCAACTCTACCTTGAATTCGGTTCGCGTCAAGGTGCGGCGATCGCCAGGGGCAAACAAGACGCTCGGGCTGGGCACCCAACGTGCTTCATGCCGAGCAGGAACCACCGAAGTTCCTGTCAGTTGATCAGGCGCACGTTCATCGATACGCGCTTATACATAATACGATGAACGGACCTGGTACAAGTCACTCAACACACAACTTTAGCCAACGGGGTGAGCGTTGTTTTCAACGGGGAGACGGTGAGAGATGAGCAAAAAGTATGAGATCACCGACCTGCCGAACTATCGTGTGATTCCGGGAGAGACGGTGGATCTCACGGACTGGCCCACCTCGGAAAAGGGGCCGTACAAGGACAAGAAGGCTTCCTATGCGGATCGCGATCATCATCGCGCCCGCATCATCGCCCTGCAGGAACGCCTGTGGGCGGAACACCACCAATCCCTGCTGATCGTGCTTCAGGCTACCGACACGGGAGGCAAGGACGGAACGATCAGGCATGTCTTCGACGGTGTAAACCCGCAGGGTTGTTCGGTGGTCTCGTTCAAACAACCGAGCCCCGAAGAACTCGACCACGATTTTCTCTGGCGCATTCATGCCCAGACGCCAGGCAAGGGAGTCATCACCGTCTTCAATCGGTCGCATTACGAAGATGTCCTCGTCGTGCGGGTACATGAGACAGTTTCGGAAAAGATCTGGAAGGCGCGCTTCGGTCAGATCAATGCATTCGAGGAATTGCTCGTTGCCAACCATACCCGCGTCTTGAAGTTCTTTCTGCATATCTCGCGTGACGAACAGAAGGAGCGCCTGCAATCCCGGTTGGACGATCCCGAAAAGCGCTGGAAGTTCAACACGTCAGATCTCGAGGATCGAAAACGCTGGGAGGACTTTCAGATCGCGTTCGCTGACGCAATCGAGAAATGCTCGACGAAGGATGCTCCATGGCATATCATCCCGTCCGATCACAAGTGGTTCCGAAACGTCACGATCGCGAAGACGGTGGCCGACACCCTTGAAGCCATGAATCCCAAGTTCCCGGAGCCTGAGAATGGGCTCGAACATCTGGTCATCCCCGACTAGCGCGACTAGCAGGACTAGCAGGACTGGACCAGTGCGAGCGATCTCGACTCGTCCTCGCGCTTGGTGCGGACACCGGTCGATCTGCCCTATCTTGCTCCCTGAAGATTGAAAGGCAAACGCCCAGCGCAGCGCATCCCGTGCTGCCAGCAATTCGGGATCCGATCTCCTTCAGGGCACGTTGCGCCAGCAAGGTTTTTGAACGCTGAACGCTGCGCATCGACTCGATGCGTCGATGCGATTCCTGAAAGACGATCAAACAATCTGACGCCACCTCCAGCCGCACGACATGGAGATCGATCTCGTCCGGGTATAACAGAGAGAACCGACGTATGCGTACCGTCCTGATCGCGGATATCCATGGAAACAGAGAAACAGATTCGCTCTCGAGCACGTCCTCCAGCATATCGATGCCGAGGCAGTCGATCAAATCGTCTGCCTCGGTGACTGTGCGGTGCTCGGACCGGATCCTCAGGGTGCACTGATGCTTATTCGCGAGCACGCTGCCGTGACCGTGATGGGAAATGCCGACGACTGGATACATGATGCAATATCCAATCAACCTCCTTGTTCTTCCAGCTCGCCTCTCTTCAACACCATCACGGCGTGAACGTACACCCAACTCACGGACCAGGATCGGACCTGGATCGCCAACCTACTACCTACGTCAACAGTCGATCTCGGTGAAGGAAGGACACTGGCTGCATTCCACGGTTCTCCACGATCGTATGACGATGTGATCGATGCGATTTCTGGCGCCGACCAGATAGCGGAGATGACGAGCAGCTTTACTGCTGACATTCTTTCGGGAGGGCACACGCATGTGCCGCTCCTCAGGCATCTTCGGAACGGAGTTTTGGTGAATCCAGGCAGCGTCGGTCTTCCCGGCACCGGCCCGGGAACGCCCGGCCTCGTCATCAACGAGAACGTCTTCTGGGTTGATTACGCCACGGCATCGACAGAACCTTCCGGCGCGATATCGACCGCGTTTCACAGGCTCCCGGTTCCGGTCGCTGATATGATCGCAGAGGCAGAGACAAGCGGCATGCCGGGACTCGCGTGGTGGCGAGCATGCTGGCAGCACCCGTCAGATCGACATGTCTGATCGGGATGCAGGCCCGGCCGGACGGAAGAAGATGGCGCGCCATCGCGGATTGCCATCAACAGACAGCTCGGCAATCTCTACCGGCTCGAGATCGACGGTCGCGAACGCGTCGATTTCCTCGTGGTTCAACGGCCAGGGAGGTCCGGCGGCTGGAGGGGCATCTCCGATGCGAGCGGCAAGAACGGTCAGTGTTCCAGATGGAGCAACGAGGCTGGAAACCGCACTGATCGCCCGGATACGATAGTCTCCGGGCAGAGCCTGCACCGTCTGGTTTTCCACAACCAGGTCGAAAGCTCCCAGCCACGTCGGATCGAGACCGAAGAGGTCTGCCACCACATAGTTCACTGCCGATTGGGGGAATCGCTGCTGAGCCTGTCGAATCGCGCTGGGCGCGATGTCGAACCCGATCGTATCGAACCCGAGTGCGGCAATGAACTCGACGTCGTCGCCGAGACCGCATCCAACCACGACCGCCCGTCGACCGCTTCCCGTAACACTGTTCTCCTGCGCCCAAGACACAAGATGCCGATGCGGCGCTCCACGATCCCATGGCACCCGGGACCCTCGTGCCTCTGACGAGACATAGAGCTGTTCGAACCAATCGGTCGCCTCGTCGCGCGTACGTGGATCGGTCAAGGGATGGTCTCCTTCATTGGATTTGGATTCCGAACGTTCACGCGCCTCGCGTCGAACCAACACATTCGCCTCGAAAACGAGATGCGGGAAGTCGTCCCATTATGGAACGCTCCCCGCATCTCGAACGCGCTTCGAACCTGCTTGTGCCTTGCCGATCAGCGCTTGACCGAGATCTGGACGTCATCACCCTCAATCCGAACGAGGTACTTCTCGATTGGCACAACCACTGGAAAGGACGTTGGGGCGCCGGTGAGAATGTTGAACGCGCCACCGTGCATCGGGCACTCGATCTCGTCACCGTCGATCTCACCGTCGGCGAGCGACGCGTCCTCATGCGTGCAGGTGTCGTTCAAGGCGTGAAGTTCGCCGTTGAGGTTGATCAGGCAGACCGGCTCGTCATCGACTTCCACGTACATGAGCTCTCCGGGCTCCAGATAGCCCTTCTTCGCGACTGTGACAAAATGCTCCGTCATTTCAAGCATACCTTTGTAGTTTTGATATCCGAATTTACGATAAACTTCTACGTTTCCCCTGCGCTTTAGTAAAGCCATTGCCGTTCCTTATGAATACAATTCCTAATCTCAATATTCCCATGGTTAGAATGAAACCTGCACCTCCCAGAGCTATCTGCGTGACCATCTGTGCGGCACGAACGACCATACAACGGCCTCAATAGTCTGTGGAATAGTTTACCATTACCCAACTGAGCCTCAGAACTGACCGCCCAATAGCACCAGTATGAACATCATGCTTTGGTTGAAACAATACACGCTTTTCCTCTATGGCTCTGCGATGCGTTGTTATTTCGATCTTTCCTCATTCGTGAGCGAATCGAGCACGTGGCGACCGAGGCCCGCAAACTCGCGAGAGACAATCCGCGTTCGGTCGTTCAATACCAGCGGGACACCTCTATCGGCTCCTGAAGAAAGCGCGATGTCAAAAGGGATTTGCGCCAGGACTGGTATTCCAAGATCCTCAAGTCGTGATGAATGCCGGTACAAGTCTATGACCTCGTCACAGTGAGGGCATACCAGCCAGGCCATATTCTGGACAACACCCACCACTGGCACGCTCACATGTTGCAATAAGGTAACGGTTCTGCCAGCGTCCATCTGCGCCAGGTCCTGGGGCGTCGTCACCAGCACCGCTCCACTGATCGGCAGGTGCCGCAGCAGCATCTGCACCTCGTCGCCAGATCCAGGCGGAACATCAATGATCACGATCTCCGAGTCCCAACGCGTTTCGAAAACGAGATGACGGAATAGGGCGGCGATCATCTCTCGTCCAGAGATTGATGGAGCGGCCTTCTCGTGAAATTCGAGTCCTATCGATACGATGTCGAGGTCGTAGCGTCTCATCGGAGATCGTCGCCGCGACGGCGGGAGAATACTGGACCTCCAAAGCTCCCATTCCCGGTCTTCATGGCTAGCTTGGGGGGGAGCCCGAGCAGATGGTGCACGTCGGGTGCGTTGATGTCCCCATCTAACATACCGACTTTTTGCCCCATTGCCGATAACGTGAGCGCCAGGTTCACCGCTATCGTGGACTTCCCAACTCCACCTTTGCCGCCCAGCACCGCCATAAGATGGCGATTGGGGCCGAACCCTTTACCTCCCAGACTAATCGTGTTTCCTGACCGGAGCTCGATCTGGAGATGGGATAGAGAATCCGACAGTAGCTCCTGTACACGATTCAGTGTTTGTCGATCGATATCAGCACGTTCGAACGTCATCCCCAGCCACTCACCCTCCAGGAGCGACTCCGGTATCCGGAGCTCGCCATAGACGGTTGGCGTCAATATATCCTGAAGGACCTCGACAGGGACCGAGCTTGACATGCGCTTACATATCCTCGAGTTCGCTCGTAGCGTGGTCGATGCCATAGACGCCGGCCTTGAGCACTTTCAATCCGAGCAACGCACACTTCATCCGCGCCGGGCTGACAGGGATGCCTATCTCGTCAAGAAGCTCCTCCTTGCCGATCGCCTTCACTTCGTCGAGGCTCTTTCCCTCGACCATCTCTGTGAGGATCGACGCAGATGCCTGGCTCACCGCACAGCCACGTCCCGAGAATTTGATGTCGGAGACCCGATCACCTTCGACGCGCACATCGATCCGGATCTCGTCCCCACAAAGAGGGTTGACGTCTTCATAGGAGAAGTCGTGCGGGTCCAGCACACCCTTGTTCTTCGGATGTTGGTAGTGCTCGAGAATGATTTCACGGTAGATACTGTCGCTACCAAAGCTCATTGTTTTTCATCCGTATGGTTCCAGCCGTCCCACTTTGCACGGCAAGGTGCATGGTCGCCATCAGATTTTTCGGAAACCGGTACTGCCCGCGCCAAAGACATCGTTGGTGATGGTTGTCCTGTCATCGTGCGGTATACACCATGCAGACCTTCGACCAGCCGATCCACGTCTTCAGGCGTGTTATACACATAGAAGCTGGCGCGGGTCGTTGCCACGATCCCCAATGCTCGCATCAGTGGCTGCGCGCAATGATGTCCCGCCCGGACAGCGATGTTTTGTTCATCCAGAATGGCGGCGACATCGTGCGGATGAATGTCCCCCAGGGTGAAAGAGACAACACCACTTCGGAGCTCCGCTGATTCCGGACCGTAAATGACGATGCCCGGCAGCTCTCGCATTCGATCGAGTGCATACGCGCCAAGTTCCTGCTCGTGTTGCCAGACCCGATCCATTCCAAGCTCGTTGAGATAATCGATCGCGACGCCAAGACCAATCGAATCGCCAACCGACGGCGTTCCGGCCTCGAACTTTGCCGGCACGTCGGCCCACGTCGTATGACCGAGTTCGACCTTGCGAATCATGCTGCCACCGCCCATGTATGGCGGCATCGCATCCAGCAACGATTTTTTGCCATAAAGCACGCCGGCACCCATGGGACCTAGCATTTTGTGGCCCGACATGCTCAGGAAATCGCAATCGAGATCCTGGACGTCGACTGCAAAATGGGGCGTGCTCTGTGCTCCATCAAGCACGACCATCGTTCCAGCGGCATGCGCTTTGGCGATCATCTCCTTGGCCGGATTGACGGTTCCAAGTCCGTTGCTGACGTGGGTGAAGGCGACCAACTTCGGTCCCTCCTCCAATATCTCGTCGAACCGATCGAGATTCAACCGACCGTCGGCGGTAATCGGGACGTACGCCAACCGCGCTCCGCGTTCTTCCGCGATCATCTGCCACGGAACGATATTGCTGTGATGCTCCATCTCGGTGAACACCACCAGATCCCCAGGATGGAGATTCGCCCGTCCCCACGATTGCGCGACCAGGTTGAGCGCCTCCGTCGTGTTCCGGACGAAGATGCACTCTCGGGGCGATGCTGCGTTGATGAACCTGGCGATCTTCTTCCGGGCATCCTCGAATGCCGTCGTGGCCACTTCGGAAAGATGATAGACACCGCGATGAATATTCGCATTGTAATCACGGTAATAGGCCGTCAAGGCATCGATCACCACATTCGGCTTCTGCGAACTGGCCGCGCTGTCAAGGAAAACGAGCGACTGACGACCCGGTTCGGCGGGATGCATGAGGATCGGAAAATCTGTCCGAACCCTCGCTCCATCCAGCGTCTGCGGTTGCGCCATCTCGGAACTCGTTTCGGTCTCGTGGACCGGTTGAACGAGTGATGCCATCTTGATGCTCCTTGTATCGAAGCACCCGGGACCGACGAATATCGGGACCGGAGCGTTTCGATCCTTGCGCGGAATAAGGGAAATTGCGGACGAATCTGACCGCCGACTCGGAGAGGACTTCATGAGCACGACGTTCGCGAAGACTTCTGATATCGACGAGCCGCGGAGTTCAGGCAGGTTACCTATAGGCCGCCGCCCGCTTGACGGTCCAAACAGGCGAATTCCGCGATAGGTCAGCCCGCGAGAGGCCCGACGTCTGATTCCAGAGACGCAGAGGACGCCGAACCTGGCGCTCTAGTAGCCGACCTTGGCCGCGATCGCGCCTTGCAGGAAGTCCTGAATCTCTTCGACCGGAATACGATCGATCACCGGACGAAAGAACCCCTCGACGATGAGCTTCTGCGCTTCGGAACGAGGAATTCCTCGCGCCTGGAGGTAGAACAGGTGCTCGTCCTCGACTTGCGACACTGTCGCCCCGTGCGTGCATCGAACGTCGTTCGCGCTGATCTCGAGATTAGGAATGGAATCCGCCCGCGCGTTCCGACTCAGCACCAGGTTGCGGTTCTGCTGATAGGCGTCAGTGCGCTGCGCGCCCTCGAAGACCTTGATCAACCCGGAGTAGACCGACCGCGAGTTCTCCTTCATCGCACCCTTGAACTCGAGATCGCTCGTCGTGAACGGCGACTCGTGAAGCTGCCAGGTGTGATGATCGAAAAACTGATCGCCATCGCCGAAGAAGATGCCAAGCATCTCGGCCTTGGAGTTCTCGCCACGCAGATGGGAGCCGATCGAATTCTTCGAGAACTTCGATCCAAGCGTCACCTGCAGCGACTTGAGTTCGGAATCACGACCAAGCACTGCGCGTTCGGTCATGAAATTGAAGACATGACGTCCCCAGTCTTGGACCTGAACGTATCGCAGCTTGGCGTCATCGCGAAGAATCATCTCGACGACACCGGACGCGAACGCTGGATCTTCCTGAGTCTGGGACTGGAAGGCGTCGACGTAGAACGCGTCAGCGTTTTCTTCGATCACGACAAGGGAATGGGTGAACGTCGACGCTCCGCTCGATTGCACCTGGGCAAAGGCGCGGAACGGCAAGTCGACGCGAACGCCCTTCGGCACGTAAAGAAATGCGCCCGTCTGCCAGAAGGCAGCGTGAAGAGCCTGAAACTTGCCGAAGGTGGTGGGTACAGCCTCCGTCATGAAGTATTGCTTCACAAGGTCGGCATGGTCGCGAATTGCGGTGTCCATATCGGTGAAGATGACACCTTGCGCGGTGGCAGATGGATCGACTTCCGAATACGCTGTGCCGCTATCCTGGCTGACGACAATGCCGGCGCGATGTTCGGACTGGCCGAATTGCAACGCGTGACCGGCGGTCGTGCCATGGATGAGCTCGTCCAGATTGCCGACGCGCTGATCGAGACCGGCAAATGGAGCGAACCGGTCGAGCTTCAGTCGTCGCAGATCGGTACGACGCCATTCTTCATCCTGGCGGCTCGGGAACGGGAGTGATTCGAACACGTCCCACGCCGCCAGCCGGGCATCGAGAACCCACTGGGGCTCGCTTTTTCCGCGCGAAAGGGCTACCACACCTTCGCGGCTAAACCCGCTAAGCGTTGTCGCCGTGGCATCGATATTCAGTGTTTGGATGGGTGCGGATACGTCCATAACTCCCTCAACGAACGGCCGCGGCAAAACCAGTCGGTTTCAGAACCCGGACCTTCGGCATGTGACCGATCCAGACACCCTCGATCTCGGCAGAGCGCCGGGATCGGGATGCCCGAGTCACCTTGAATGACGTCGGTCGGCTATCCGACCGAGCCTTCCATCTCAAGCTGAATCAACCGGTTGAGCTCGACCGCATATTCCAGCGGGAGTTCCTTGGCGATCGGCTCGATGAAACCATTCACGATCATGCTCATGGCTTCGGTCTCGCTGAGTCCGCGGCTCTTCAGATAAAAGATCTGCTCGTCGGCAACCTTGGAGACGGATGCCTCGTGGCCGATCGAAACGCTTTCCTCTTCGATCTCCATATATGGATAGGTATCGGTCTTGCTTGTCTCATCGAGCAGAAGCGCGTCGCAGACGACGCTGCTCTTGACGTGCTCGGCACCCTTGTGAACCTTCACGAGACCGCGATAGGATGAACGACCCGTTCCCTTCGAAATCGACTTGGAGGTGATCTGTGAGGAAGTATGCGGAGCGGCATGCACCATCTTCGCACCCGCATCCTGATGCTGGCCATCACCGGCGAACGCAACCGAGAGAACCTCGCCGCGAGCACCTGGCTCCATCATCCAGACTGCCGGGTACTTCATCGTCACCTTGGAGCCGAGGTTGCCATCGACCCATTCCATGGTGGCGTCCCTGTACGCGGCGGCCCGCTTGGTCACGAGGTTGTAGACATTCTTCGACCAGTTCTGAATCGTCGTGTACCGCACACGAGCGCCTTCCTGGACGACGATCTCAACGACTGCTGAATGCAGGCTGTCCGTCGAATACGTCGGCGCCGTGCATCCTTCCACATAGTGAACGTAGGAACCCGGAGCCGCGATGATCAGGGTTCGCTCGAACTGACCCATGTTCTCGGCATTGATCCGAAAGTAGGCCTGCAACGGCACCTCGACGCGCACACCCTCGGGGATGTAAACGAACGAGCCACCGGACCACACAGCCGAGTTGAGCGCCGAGAACTTGTTGTCGGCGAACGGGATGATCGTTCCGAAGTACTGCTTCACGAGGTCCGGATATTCGAGGAGCGCGCCATCCATATCGAGGAAGACGACGCCTTGGGATTCGAGATCCTCGCGCAGGGAGTGATAGATCACTTCCGATTCGTACTGCGCGCCGACGCCCGCCAGGAACTTGCGTTCCGCTTCCGGGATGCCCAGCTTCTCGAAAGTGTCCTTGATATAGGCGGGAACCTCGTCCCAGGTCTTGCCCTGACCTTCGGTTGGCTTGATGTAATAGTAAATATCGTCGAAGTCGATTTCCTTGATGCCGGGACTACCCCAGTTTGGCATCGGACGCTTCTCGAAATGCTCGAGTGACTTGAGGCGATATTGTCGCATCCAGTCCGGTTCGTTCTTCATGTAGGAGATTTCTTCGACGACCTTGCGCGTCAAGCCCTTCGTGGACTTGAACACATAGTCTTCCTTGTCGTGGAAGCCGTACTTGTAATCGCCGATGTCGACTTGTGACTTTGGTGCCGCAACCATGCAGACATGCTCCTCTGCTGACGCTGAACTGCGTGCCGACAACCGGCACGTTCGACACGCTGCGGATTAGACAGGTGTCGCGAACTCTGCGCGCAACTTCTCGTAACCCTTCGCTTCGAGTTCGAGAGCCAATTCCGGGCCACCGCTTTGGACGATACGACCCTCGATCATGATGTGAACGAAATGCGGCTTGATGTAGTTCAGCAGCCGCTGATAATGCGTGATCAGGACGAACCCCATCTCAGGGCTTGCCAGCGCGTTGACGCCGTCCGAGACGACTCGCAATGCGTCGATGTCGAGACCGGAATCGGTCTCGTCGAGAATCGCGAGGGATGGCTCCAGCAACGCAAGTTGCAGAATCTCGGCGCGCTTCTTCTCTCCACCGGAGAACCCCTCGTTCAGATAGCGCGTCGCGAACGACTCGTCCATCTTCAGGAGCTTCATCTTCTCCTTCATCAGACGCCGGAACTCGCGCGGGGCGAGACCGCCGGTTGTATCTCCGGATTTTTCCGCGCGTGCCCGGCGGACATTGGTAACCGCCATGCGCAGGAAGTTCGCCATTGAAACGCCAGGAATGACGGTCGGATACTGGAAGGCGAGGAAGATCCCAAGTTGCGCCCGGACGTCCGGATCCAGTTCGAGGATATCCTCACCATAGAACCGCGCGGAACCTTCGGTCACTTCGTAGACCGGGTTGCCAGCCAACACATTGGCGAGCGTGCTCTTGCCAGATCCGTTGGGTCCCATGATCGCGTGGATCTCGCCCTTGTTGATCGTCAGATTGACGCCCTTCAGGATTTCCTTGTCTTCGATGGAAGCGTGAAGATTCTCGATTTCGAACATCGGTGCGTTGCTATCAACCATGGCTCGTCTGTCATACCTCTCTGGAAATCGAAAGCGTCCACGTTGGAGACGGCTCTGATTTGCCTGATTCCGTTCGACCGGCATTGAAGAAATAATCGTGTTCGACAACCACTTCTAGCGCCAACTCGAACCTGAATGTGCCTGGTGCCTACACGCGCGAGGCGCGCGCCTCGATTGCCTCGCGCTCCACAAGACGCGTGCATTCGCCGCACAGTCCGGTGAATACGGTGTGATGACTGGTCACCGTAAAACCACTCTGCTCCTGCGCCACGTGCTCGGCCAGCAGGGCGACGGGAACCTCGACATCCCCCAGGACGCCGCAGCGATTGCAGAGTACATGGTCGTGACGCTCGGTCCGCTTGTCGAACCGGCTCGCCTGATCTGCAAACGTGAGTTCCTGAATGAGTTCGTGCTCGGCCAGCAGATGAAGCGTTCGATAGACGGTGCCATAGGCGATCGTCGGATACCGACGACGCACCCGCTCGAAGATTTCACCGGCAGTGAGGTGTCCCTCGGCCGATTCGACTTCGGCGAGAATCACGGCTCGCTGGGTTGTATTGCGGTACGTTCCGCGAATTCCTTCGACTACCATCGATGCTTCTCCATGACTGCTCGCCGGTCAACGTCCCGCTCATCGCACCTTCGGATGATATTTCATCGTGCTGGTACTGCGAATGAGTCTCGTTAACACGTGCAAAGTATACCATATCCCTCGGATAAGCCAATCTCCGATCGGAGCAATCCGACCTGACCAGCCGCCCACCATCCGATTATATCCGATAGTGTGGGTCAGGATTGATTCTGCACGGGAAATTGGGCCTGATGGGCATGACAAGCCTCAGAATTCCCGACTCTTCCAGGCGAGAAGATATTCGTGAAAGCTGCTTCGGCATCGACTAATCCTGCTTCGGAAGGGTCTCCAGCCAGGTCCATCCATCTATCTCAGGAGGAGTGACGCAGTTGCTGGAGAGAACGGTCCGGATATGGCTGCGATGTTCGGTCGCATGATTGACGATCTGCACGACGAATACAGATGTTGCGATGGCGAACGGTTCTCCGCGATCCAAACCGCGCTGGATCGGATCGCCTTCGAGAGACGCAGCGAAGGCGATCAACGCATTGCCGCTTTGCTCTGCCACGGTGCGGATCGTGTTCCATCCGGGAAAGGGTCCGCGCTGGGCAAATCCCGCGACCGGATCGCATCCTTCCAGGAAGCCAAGATAGTGCGCCTCGTTGGCAACAACGTGCATCACCATGTCGATCACGCTTCCAAACACACCGGGTGCTGTCAGCGCGAGTTGCTCATCGGTCAGGCCGGCACAGAAGTCGATTATCGTCAAGTTCGACCATTTGTGATGCTCGAACATGGCGACGAGCACTGGGTTCTCGTGAGATTGCGCTGTCATGATGCCTCCGTTCATAGTGCTCGTGCACGAGCAATCACCAACCCGTTAGCTCGAGAGCGCAGCACCGCTTCCGACTCATTCAGGAATGAACGCTTCACCTATATCCTGCCGAGCATGAAATATCCGGCGCACGATCACGTCTTGCTCGTGCCTGCGATAAAAGGCCACATGTTGGCCAAAAACCAGACTGCGTAATTCTGGCGCTATTTCCGAACGCTCCCACCCCAGCTCATGAAACCAGGTCAAGTGATTGAGCTTGTCTCAAATACCATCCGTGTAGGATTCCGCCTGATTCTCACCCCATTGCTCGGCAACATATTGCCAGATGCCCGCGAGATCGTCTTCGGCTTCTGCGGTGAGGATGAGTCTATGGCTTGACGGCATCCTTCACCGGCTTCCCGTTGCTCCAATTCTCCCGGGCATGCTGCTTGATCCTTGCGACACGTTCAGGGGTCAACTCGAACATGTCACCACGTTGTTCCTGCATCTCTCCGATGGCAAACTCGGCACGCAATTGTTCGAGCTTCTTCTCCCGCATCGCGAGAAGATCAAGGGCCTGGTCAATGACATCGGTCTCATCAGCAAAATGGCCGGAAGCAATGAATGCCTGGATCTTCTTGCTAATATCTGGATGCAGATGTATCGACATCGCTTGCCGCCTCTACTTTCGTTTCGAGCCCGTTGTCTAACTCGCGAGCGCGCGTAACACAGCTTCGGGCTCCCTGGAGATCACTCTGAGCAACGTTCGCGCCGACTTGTCCGGAATACTGGCGCCTCGCTCCCAATCCCGCAGCGTCCCCAGTGGGATCTGGAAGTTCTCCGAAAATTCCTCCTGCGTCATGTTTAGCCTCGTGCGCATCAGTTTGGCCTCGTAGGGGCTCCACATATTCGCAAGCTCTTCATCCGTCAAGGGAGGATTGTCTGGATCGGAGAGCGCGTTCGCCTCGATCTCCTCTTCCGTCATCGCGTCAAGTCGCGCCCAATCCGTCCGGTCCTCCGGAAATGGTTGAGTCGTTCCGTCAGGCATGACTTGAACAACGCTGCCATCAGATAGAACCCGAGCTCTGACGGTAGTCTCTTTGCTCTCCATCTCTGGACCTCCTCGCCGATATGATTCGGATAACTTCGCTTCTCATCGTGAAAACGACGGTAAACATTCGGCCATCGTCTATTTTTCCGATAACTAGCCCACGGGGCTCACTGTCACTTGCTCGAAAGGAATCCTTGTATTTTCGTTCCGGATCGCCGAAAACCTGACGCGCTACAAGGAACGTTATTCCGTGCTTTCGCAGGTTGCTGTCCGACTTGTCTGGATCCCACTCGAATTCCACTGGTGGGCTCCATCATTACTATACTACCGGCTGCCAGTAATCTATGAACCACCCGAAACTCCGGATCAGCGTTTCATCCACGGGTCGAGCGCATCGCGAAGGCCGTCGCCGAGGAAGTTGAAGGCAAGCACCGTCATGGAAAGTGCGAGCGCCGGAAACACGAGCATGTAGGGATGGGAGCGCAGGTTCGGGATCGCCTCACTGATCATCAGGCCCCAGCTCGGTGTCGGCGGGATCACGCCCAATCCCAGGAAACTGAGTCCGGCCTCATAGAGGATCGCGGAGGGGATGCCAAGCGTTGTCGCCACGACGACCGTCGCCATAGTGTTCGGCAGCAGATGCTTGAACATGATCTGAACGTGCGAGGCACCGAGACCTCGCGCGGCCTCGACGAATTCCTTCTCCTTCAACGACATCGCGTTGGCGCGCACCACCCGCGCCACGGTCAGCCAGCTGATCAGCCCAAGTCCGATGTACACCCCGAACAGGCCACCGGTCTTTCCATCCATCCATGCCAGCAGATGCGCGAACCCTCCCGGCTCGGCGCCGAACGTGCCACGCAAGAACGTCATGATCAGGATCACGAAGAGCAGATTCGGCATCGCATAGAGCACATCGACCGTGCGCATGATGATCGTGTCGGTCTTGCCTCCGGCATATCCAGACAGCAACCCGAGCGGGACACCGATGATGATGATCACGAATTGCACGACCAAACCGACCGTCAGCGAGATCCGCGCACCGTACACAAGGCGCACGAAGATATCCCGTCCAAGATCGTCGGTACCCATGATGTGCGACCAGCCCGGACCCTGCGTCACCGCATTGTAGTTCTGGTCGCTGTATTTGACGGACAACACTTCGGGCAGCACGACGGCCATGATAGCGATCGTGAGAATGAAGAGACCCGAAACGATGGCCAGGCGATTCTGGCGCAATCGCGCGAACGCACCTCGCCATGGACCTTCGATTCGGCGCGTCTTCTCCAACCGAGACGACGGGCTCGATGCAGGAACCGTTGTTGTTGCGGAACTCATGGACGCACTCCCTCTCCGTGGCACGTCTTGCTCGCGTCATGACACCATCGCAAAATTCGTCCGTCTGAAATCATTACCGCCACCAGCTCGATCATGAGTTCGTCATGCGCGGATCGAGAAGCGGATAGAGAAGATCCACCACAAGATTCATGACAGCGACCACGAAGCCAAACAGGAGGACTGTCCCGAGAATGACCGGATAATCGCGCTTCGAAATGCTCTCGACGAAATAACTGCCAAGTCCAGGGACCGAATAGATGACTTCAACGAAGAACGACCCTGTGATGACATCGGCGAGGATGACTCCGGAGATGGTCAGCACCGGGAGCAGCGCGTTTCGAATAGCATGCCGGGCGATGACGGAGTGCTCGTTGAGACCTTTCGCCCGAGCCGTCCGTACATAATCGGCCGACAGCACTTCGAGCATGCTGGAACGGGTATAGCGAGCCAATACCGCAGAGGGATAGAGGGCCAGCGCGATCGCCGGGATAATGATCTTCATGCTTAAAATCCCGTCCCACCCACCGGTCGGCACCAGATGCAGGGTGCTGGCAAGCAGCAGGACCAGAAGCGACCCGATCACATAGGATGGGGTCGAGATGCCGGCAATCGCGATGAATCCGGTGATGTAGTCAAGTGGCTGATTGTGCTTCAGGGCGCCGATCGTTCCCAGCAACACTCCCACAACGAGTGCGAAGACCATCGCCGCGAGACCAAGCTGGAGCGATACCGGAAAGGTGGCGCCGATGATATCGGAGACTGTCCGCGATCGTTGGGAAAACGAGGGGCCGAAATCGCCATGCAGGACGTTCCACAGATAGTCGATATACTGGCGCCAGAGTGGTTTATCCAACCCGTAGGCGGCATTGAGGCGTTCGAGAACGCGCGGCGGCACGGGTTTCTCCCCCTGCGACCACGGACTGCCGGGTGTTGCATGGATCAGCAGAAACGTCAACGTATAGATCGCCAGCAGCGTCGGAATCAGCATCAGGATACGGCGAATGAAATAGGGACCGCGGTTCATGGCATCGTCTACTCGTGAAGGCGAATCGACCGATCGCCTTTCAACCTGTTGAAAGCGTCAATCCAGTGGAAGAAGGAGAAGCCCGCTGACCGTTGGTACGCCAGCGGGCTCCTCCTTATACACGTCTATATATATATTTATTTATTGCGCCGCGATCTTGACCGTACGAAGATGCGGCAGCGAGAGGACCGCCTGGAACCAGAGGTCCTTGACATTCGGCTTTACCGCCCGATACGCCTTGCCCCGGTACATCGGAATGATCGGCGCCTGTTCGACGATGATCTTTTCGGCAGAGGCATACTGCTGGTCCCGCTCTTCGGGGTTGGTGTTCACCACGGCCGTCGCGACGATCGAGTTGAACTCGTCGTTCTTCCAGTGATTTCGATAGTGATCGGAGTCGGTGGTGAAGTTCTGGTTGAACCAGTTGCTGGCATCGGCAAAGTCCGAACCCCAGGTTCCGGTGTAGGTATTGAACGGTTGCTTCTCGCGGGATGCCCGCCAATCGCCGTAAGCGGACTCCTCGATCGGGGAGAGCTTGACCTTGATGCCGAGGTTCGTCTGCCACGTCGCCTGCAGATACTCGGCAACCGTCTTGTACCGCGCCGGGGTACTCACGTAAACCATCTCGATCTCGATCGAGCCAGCGTCGATCCCTGCCTTTGTCAGCAGTTGCTTCGCCTCGTCAACGCTTTCGGTCATTGCCGCTTCCGGGTTGTTGCCAGGAATATCCGGCGCCAGTACTGTAAAGGCGGGGAGAAATTGCCCCTTCAAGATGGTGTTCGCGATGAGATCGCGATCGATCGACTTGTACAGCGCCTGCCGGAACTCGACCTTGTCGGTCGGGGCATTCGTCGTGTCGCAGACAACAAAGAAGCAGTTGGATTGTGCGAATTGAATCAGATTCGCCGATGCGGCGGGATCCGCCAGGATTCGCTCGAGATCGGAACCTTCAGGTTCGGCGTAGTCAATCTCGTTGTTCTCGAACGCGACATAGGCCTGCGTGGAGGTGTCCTTGAATATGCGATAGATCGCCTTCGTCAGCGTCGGCTTCTCACCGTAATAGTTTGGATTCTGCTCCAGCACGATCTGTTGATCGTGGGTCCATTCCTTCATAATGAACGGACCGCTGGAAACGATGTTCGCCGCCTCGACCCACTGATCGCCCTTCTCATCGATGACATGCCTGGGCACCGGCGAGAACGTCCACGTCGTGGCCAGCAGCGGGAAGAACGGGGTTGGCCCTTCGAGGGTGACCTTGAGGGTGTTGTCATCGACTGCGGTCACCCCGAGGTCTTCAAGCTTTGCCTCGCCCTTTTCGATCTTCTGGGCGTTCTTGATGGGGTAAAGCGCCGGGATGTACTGCGAGATCGTGTCGGGGTCGAGGACTCGCCGCCAGCTATAGACGAAGTCGTTGGCATTCAGCGGCGTCCCGTCCGACCAGGTCACACCTTGGCGAAGCTTGAACGTGAATTCGGAATCGTCCGCATTGCCTTCGAAGCTCTGGGCAATGCGTGGAACGACCTTGCCGGTTTCCTGATCGATCCCGACCAGTCCATCGAAGATATTGTAGAGAATGTAGATCTCACTAAGGCCAAAACTCACACCCGGATCCATCGTACGTGGTTCGGAAATCGACAAGCGCATAACCTGATCCGCCGCGAGCTCGCCTTCATAAGGAACAGGGCTGGCAGCCGGGGATGCAACCGGTGAAGCGGCGGCAGACGGCGTGGATTGCGCCATTGCGCTGCGCGGCAAGCCGGACAATCCGGCGATCGCCCCCGTTGCAACCAGGCCCCGCATCATCTTGCGGCGGTCGAGCTGCTTCTGCGTCAGCTTCCGTCCGGCAACGTACATGGGGGATTCAGACTCAGCTGTCTCTTCACGCGTATGATCCAATTCCGCTCCCTTTCGGCAACCGAGAACGTCCAGGACGTCCCGGCACCACACACGACATCGAGCCAATCGCGGATTCTCCGCAATTTCCGCCCACTGTCGACAGATACCCGATTCCCGGCGGATACACCCGTCTGCGGCTCCCCCATCTGGAAATCGAATGTTTCTCGTGGACCCGGATACAACCAGTCTCTTCATAGAGTCGAAAAGGCGGCAGCATCGCCATATGTCTTGTGAACTCTGCAGACGTTATCAGCCCCGAGCGTGCCGCGTCAATTAACTCGTGCACAATGCACCTCCTTTTGTGGGGAAGGCAAGACGTTCGGATCAGTGCCACGTATGCGCATCGCACAAAAACAGCCGATCCGTTTCGATCTGGCAGACAGATCGCGATACACGCAAACACCTTCCCACATTCGCCGAAACGAACGAGGAGGGTGCGGGGGTACCCCGCTTTGGGTCGCTTGTGCCGGTTCGCCAGGTGTACTGACCGGGGACATTGGTCGAGCACCGCGCCCACGGGCTCGCTGCCGCCGGCACCCGCAACGGGGCTGCGGGCCCGGGACTCACGAGGCCAACCGCTCGCGTGCGTCGCGACCTGATCTTGTGGGTTCGACCTCGCCGTCAGGCTGGTTGATCTCGATCCACACTTCATCGAGGGAAAGGCTGAGGACATCAGCGATCGCCGCGATGGTCGGGAAGGCAGGGGTGGCGACGCGACCGGACTCGATCTTCCGAAGGGTTTCCGGCGAGACACCTGCATCTCGCGCGGTATCGAGCATCGAGCGCTCCCCCCTGGCCCGACGCAGGAGGGCACCCAGGCGCTGCCCGCGTTCGACCTCTGTGGGAGTGAGCGGCAATCTGACCATGGCGTCGATTATAGCACCGGTATACTATGGCCGGGATAGTTATTGGTTGTACGAGGAAGGTGCTGCATGATCGAGATACTGAATCCCACCGAACTGCTGCGAGCGAAGGACGCTGGCGCGTTGGTCGCCGACATATTGCAGACGCTGAAGAGCCGCAGCACGGTCGGCACGAACCTCCTGGATATCGACCGGTGGGCCCAGGCCATGATCACCGAGGCCGGAGCGCAGTCCTGCTACGTCGACTACGAGGCATCGTTCGGACGCGGGCCGTTCGGTTACTACATCTGCACGGCGGTCAACGACGCCGTGCTCCACGGGCGGCCCCACGATTACACGCTTGCCGACGGCGACCTGCTGACGCTCGATCTCACCGTCTCCAAAGGCGGAGTCGCTGCAGACTCTGCCATCAGCTTCATCGTGGGCGACTCCAAGCCCCCGGAGAGCGCTGCGATGATCAGTGCGACCGAGCGCGCATTGAGCGCAGGGATTGCCGCGGCCGGACCGGGGGCTCGCATTGGTGACATCGCCTATGCCATCGGCTCGGTCCTCAGTGAGGCCGAGTATCCGATCAACACCGAGTTCGGAGGTCATGGCATCGGATCGACGATGCACCAGGACCCGCACATCCCAAACACGGGGCGGCCGGGTCGCGGATACAAGCTGCGCCCTGGACTGCTGCTGGCATTGGAGCCATGGGTCATGGCGGACACCGCCGAGCTCGTCACCGATGCCGATGGCTGGACCCTCAGAAGCGCGACAGGCTGCCGGACAGCACACAGTGAGCACACGATCGCAATCACCAACGACGGAGCCGAAATCCTCACCTTGCCAAAGCAGGTGCAGCCGTGAGGTCGGAGCGACCCGATTCCCTCTTCTCCAAGCACTTCACCGCGAATCGTTGGGGAAATGAAAGGCTGCCAATGTCTCACGTCAACGCTGCCCTGACTCCCCGACACCGTCTCACCGTCGCTCGTCTCGTCGTCGACGACGGGTGGCCGATCAGCGAGGTCGCGGCCCGCTTCCAGGTGTCCTGGCCCACGGTGAAGCGGTGGTCCGACCGCTACCTCGCCGGCGAGCCCATGCACGATCGATTGTCGCGGCCCAGGTCTTCGCCGGACAAGACCAACCGGTCGACAACGAAACGGAGCGTCAGCCTGCGAATGCGCCTGCGGGAAGGTCCAGTCCAGCTCGCTGCGAGACTCGGGATCGCCCCGCCCACGGTGCACCGCATCCTTACCTCGGCACGGTTGAACCGGCTCTCGCACGTCGACCGTGCGACCGGTGAACCGATCCGCCGCGACGAGCACCCACGCCCCGGGTCGCTCATCCATGTGGACGTGAAGAAGGTGGGAAACATTCCCGACGGCGGCGGGTGGCGCTACGTCGGACGGCCCCAAGGCCAGAAAAACCGTGCCGCGTCGCCGAGCAAACCGAGGAACAAGTGGCACGCCCGAAGATGGGCTACGCCTTCGCACACAGTCATCGACGACTACTCCCGCATCGCCTACGCCGAGACCGCCACCGGCGTCCTGCATCGCGCCGTCCAATGGCTTGCCGATCGCGGCGTCACCGTAGAGCGAGTGCTCTCGGACAATGGCAGCGCCTATCGGTCTCACCTGTGGCGAGCCACCTGCGAAGCCCTCGCCATCAAGCCGAAGCGGACCCGCCCGTACCGTCCGCAGCCCAACGGCAAGATCGAGCGCCTCCACCGCACCATGGCCGACGGATGGGCCCATGCCCGCTGCTATCGATCAGAGCACGAGCGCCGCCAGGCGCTGGAGGCCTGGCTCCATCACTACAACCACCACCGGCCGCACACCGCCTGCGCCAACCAGCCGCCCTTCACGCGATTGATCAACGTCCCCAATCATTACACCTAGGCAGCGTGACTGGCGTCGCTCTTGCCCTCACCGGATCGCGTCTTGAGAATACTGGCCACCGCGGCGACCGTAATAACGCCGACAATCACCACCAGTGACAGCCAGGTAGGCACTTCCGGTGCCCACGAGATATGCTCGCCGCCATTGATGAACGGCAGTTCGTTGACATGCATGGCGTGCAGGATCAACTTGAGGCCGATGAAGCCGAGAATGATCGCCAACCCGATCGAGAGGTAGACCAGTCGATCGAGCAACCCGCCAAGCAAAAAGTACAACTGGCGAAGACCAAGTAACGCGAACGCGTTGGCGGTGAACACGATATACGGTTCACGCGTCAGGCCAAAGATCGCCGGGATCGAATCGAACGCGAAGAGCAGGTCGGCGCTTCCGATCGCGATCATCACAATCGCCATCGGCGTGATCAACCGCTTGCCATCAATGCGGGTAAACACCTTGTCACCGTCGTATTCGTCGGATGTCGGAACGACCCGCTTCACCAGGCGCACGAATGCGTTGTCATATTCCTGGTCTGCGGCCGGTTCGTGACCGGTATCTTGCGACAACTTCCAGGCGGTGTACAGCAGAAAGGCGCCGAAGATGTAAAATACCCAGCTGAAGTTCTCGATCACCGCCGCACCGAGCGCGATAAAGATGCCACGCATGATAAGCGCAGCAATGATTCCGACCATCAGCACCTTCTGCTGATAGGCGCGCGGTACCTTGAACGAACTCATGATGATGAGAAACACAAAGAGGTTGTCGATCGAGAGGCTGTACTCGGTCAGGAACCCGGCGAAATACTCCAGCCCGTGTTGCCGGTCCCAGATCGTCCAGACGCCAACACCGAACAGGATCGCAATGCTGACGAAAATCGCCGACCAGGCGCCCGCCTCCCTGATCGTCGGCTCGTGCGGCGTACGCAGATGTGCAACAAAGTCAAACACAAGCAAGGCGACGATTCCGGCAATCGTCGCCCCCCATACCCACAAATCGACGGACAAGGAAGTTCTCCAGTAGTCATATCAGGCCACCGGAGGTCTCTTCCACCAACACCCCTGGGTGTCGATCGACGGCGCCAGGTCCAAACACTCAGACCGTATTGACGACACCGCCGCGAAGGAATACTCCCCTCCACATATTCTTCTGACGCATCGAGTATACAGGAATTGCCGCCGAAGATCACCGTCTCTATTGAGACCTTGCTTCAACAGGATAGCGTCATCGACAATGGTCGGGATTGCCGTCAAATCCATCATCCCGGATCGGCACCGCTGAGGGCGACGAACCAAAAGGAGAAGCACCCCGCATGGATGGGCTTTCGGATCCGGCAATCTGGTCATCATTGCTCACGCTCACGGCACTCGAGATCGTGCTGGGCGTCGACAACGTCATCTTCATCTCGATCCTCGCCAACAAACTTCCGGAATCTCAACGCGCACGCGCACGTTCAGTCGGGTTGGGCGCAGCACTCCTCATGCGCATCCTGCTCCTGCTTTCCATTAGTTGGCTGGTCGGATTGACGGATGACCTCTTCCATATCGCAGGACACGGATTCTCGGGCCGTGACCTGATCCTGCTCGTTGGTGGCTTCTTCCTCCTGTACAAGGCGACTACCGAGATTCACGAGAAGCTCGAAGGACACGAGGTCTCGACCACGTCGAGGGCGGTCACATCGTTCACGGCCACCATCGTCCAGATCATGCTGCTCGATATCGTCTTCTCACTCGATTCCGTCATCACGGCGGTCGGCATGTCAGATCATCTGCCCGTCATGATCGCGGCGGTCGTCATATCGGTTGGCGTGATGCTGGTCGCATCCGGAACCATCGCCGGCTTCGTGGAGAAACATCCGACGGTGAAGGTGCTTGGCTTGTCGTTCCTCCTCCTGATCGGCTTCTCACTGGTCGCCGAGGGATTCGGCCAGCACATCGCCAAGGGCTACATCTATACCGCCATGGCGTTCAGTGTCTTCGTCGAGATCATCAACCTCCGCGTCCGCGCCAAGGGAGAACCGGATGGCGCCCAGTCTCACAAGCCCGCCTTCGCCGAAGACACCACTGCTCGCAAGATCGTCAATCGCCAGAACAAGGCCGTCTAACACGCTGTCGAAATATGAGGTGACGGAGGTGACGGAGGTGACGCAGGAGTGATCACCGCGCCATCACTCCCGCCAAACGAAGGATGCGTTGCCCTCCTCAGCCATCTGGACAGGGTGCATGCAGACTGCGAGCAGCGTGCGGCCAGTCACGAAGAAGCCTGTCGAGAAACCACTTTTCGAGAAATCTCGCGTTGGAAAACCAGCCATGGGAGAGATGTCTCGACAAGCTCGACATGACGAAGGGACCATCATTGCGTGCCGGGCAGTGGCCCAGCGCTGCTGCCCGGTGCTGCTGCCCGGTGCTGCTGCCCGCGCTGCTGCTGGAACGACGGGAGCGCGATGGGGCAGCGCGTCGGCCCGCTGCCAAGCAACTTTCCGTCGAACGCTTCTTCCAATGATGAACGGGAGCCTGTTCTGTCATCGGCAACAAGAACCGGACCATTGCCGAAACCTTCAACTCCGGCTACAAGGAAGCACGCGCCACGCGCGTTCTGCATCGTGACCTGATGTGCGCAATTTCATGAAGGAGCAGTCTGTCAATGACCGCCAAACCACTGGTGGCCGTGACCCGGGATATCCCTGACGCCGGGCTCGACATTCTTCGCGAGCATTGCGAAGTCCGTCTCTGGCAAGAAGAGATGCCTCCTACTCCCGACCAACTGGACCTGCTTCTCGCCGACGTCACCGGAGTGCTGACGTTGCTCGACGACCGGATCACGGCAGACGTGCTGACCCGACATCCCGAGATCAGGGTTGTCAGCAACTATGCGGTAGGTTATGACAACATCGATATCGACGCGGCGACAGCGCATGGTGTGGCGGTGTGCAATACGCCCGATGTCCTCAACGGCGCGACAGCGGAGTTTGCGCTGGCCTTGCTGATGTCCACCGCACGACGAATCGTCGAGGCCGACTCGTACATCCGGAACGGCCAGTGGCACACCTGGGGGCCGCGCGTCCTGCTCGGTCAGAACGTTGTCGGCTCGACACTGGGAATCGTCGGGTTTGGCCGTATCGGCAAGGAACTCGCGCGCATGGTCGCAGGTTTCGACATGCGCATCCTCGCCACTGCCCGCACCGTCGATCCAGCCGCCGAGAGCGAATTCAACGTCAGGTTCGTCCCGCTCGATGAATTGCTGGCGGAATCCGATTTCGTCTCCCTCCACGTCGCGCTGAACGACGAGACCCTGCACCTGATAGGCGCGCGCGAACTGGCACTGATGAAACCGACCGGCATCCTGATCAACGCCGCGCGCGGACGTGTCGTCGATACCGACGCCCTTGTCACCGCGCTCCGGGATGGCACCATCCAGGCAGCCGGCCTCGATGTATCCGACCCCGAGCCGCTTCCGGCAGATCATCTCCTGGTCAAAATGTCCAACTGCGTGATCGCCCCCCACATCGCCTCGGCCACCGTCGAGACCCGGAACAACATGGCGATTCTTGCCGCTCGTAATCTGATCGCGGTCCTCGAAGGCGAGACTCCGGAGAGTATCGTCAATCCCACCGTTCTGCCCGAAGGCCGGTAGCGATCATCGCCAACAACCCATTCGGGTTGTCCAGATTTCCCCCAAGGGGTGGCCCAGGAAGGAATATTCATGACCGACAATCGTCAGCACCAGCTCAGACAGGCCATCGCCAACCGTCGCGAAGAGATTCTTCAACTCATCCTCGACGTCGTGCATATTCCCTCCGTCACCAACGATGAAGCCGCTGTTCAGAACCGCTTCGAGCAGGAAATGCGACGACGCAATCTGACGGTCGATCGGTGGGTGGCAACCGAAAGCGAGATCGCCAACCATACCCTGCATGTTGGAAAACAGAAGGTGTACGAAGATCGGCCCAACCTGGTCGGCGTGCGACCAGGTTCCGAACCGAATTCCGGGCGCTCGATCATGCTGCAGGGACATGTCGACACGGTCGACGCCGGTGATCCATCGCTCTGGTCGAGGAATCCGGCCGGCGAATACGTGGCGGTCGAGGACCGCATCTACGGCCGAGGCGCACTCGACATGAAATCCGGTGTCGTCACGAATCTCTTCACGATCCAGGTCCTCGACGATATTGGCGTCCAGCTCCTCGGCGACGTCTCGATCGCGGCCAGCGTCGGTGAGGAGGACGGCGGACTCGGTGCGCTGTCGACAATCCTGCGCGGTTACAGGGCAGACGCCGCGGTCATCACCGAACCCACGAGTCGCCAGCTCGTGCTCGCACACGGCGGCTCGCTCGTCTTCCGTCTTACCGTCACCGGTCGCTCGGCGCACGGCGCGACGCGTCATCAGGGTGTTTCCGCACTCGAGAAATTCATTCCCATCTTCCAGGACCTGCTCGCATGGGAGGCCGAGCGCACTGCGACTCTGCGCCACCCGCTGTTCGATCACCTGGAGGACAAGTTTCCGATCAGTGTCGGCAAGCTTCGAACAGGAACATGGGCCTCGACTGTTCCGGAAATTCTGGTCGCCGAAGGTCGCCTCGGATTCTTGCCGGGAGAGACCCTGGAGGGCATGATGGCCGAGGCCGCCAGCCGAGTCGACCTTGTCGCGCAGCAGGATGCATGGCTTCGGGAGCATCCACCAGTTCTCGAGTGGTTCGGCGGCCAGTTCGCCTCGACCGAGGTCCCGGCGACCGAGCCGATTGCCCAGGCAGTTGCCAGAGCGCATGAACGTGCGACCGGCAAACCGGTCGCGATGACGGCGATCTCGGCGGGTCTCGACATGCGACTTTTCACGGAGATCGGGCATATGCCAACCGTGACGTACGGGGCGGGCAGTGTTTCGGAGGGACGAGCGCATGGTCCGGACGAATGGATCAGCCTGGACGAAGTCCTCGGCGCGATCGAGACGATTGCCCTCACCGTGCTCGATTGGTGTGGTGAAGCGGAAGCACCGACGGAATAGATTCCAATTGCCTTCGTCCATGACGTGAATCACCCAGTGGAGGCTCTATCTTGACAACACCGATCTCACCCCAACGCGTCGTCAATGACCTGCCGTCACTCTCCAGCCCCCGGATCTCCCCGGATGGCAAAACCATCGCCTATGTTCGTGGTCTGGTGAACGTCGACACCGGTTTGGTCGAGAGCGCGATCTGGTTCCCCGATGGTGATGGCACCAATCGGCGCCGAGTCACGTGGGCGAGTCCGACCAACAGCTCTCCTGCCTGGTCCCCTGATGGCAATTCGCTCGCCTTCGTGACGTCCCGCGAGGACAAGACCGCTCTCGCCGTTCTCAATGTGCGAGACGGAGCCGAGGCCAGGATCGTCACGCAGCATGCTGTCTCAATTGTCGGGATCTCGTGGTCGCCAGACGGATCGACGATTGCCTACGCGGCGCCGGTCGACCCGGACAACCCGAACGAAACGCCGCGCGATCCCAAGGCGGCGGCCGCCGTCCGCGTTGTGAGCCGCATCGACTACAAGCAGGATGGGTACGGTTATCTCAACGATGTCCGCACGCAGATATTCGTCGTCGATGTCGATGCGGGCGACCGTCGCCAGCTCACCCGGGAGACAGCCGACCATCTCTCGCCTACCTGGTCTTCCGACGGAACACGCCTCGCAATTCAGCTCCCGCATCACAACGGGCTATTGTCCCGTCTGGGAATCCTCGACGTTGTCTCCGGCGACCTCGTGGAGGTTGGCGCCGAGAATATCGAGGTCGCGAATATCCGCTGGACGCCGGACGAGACGGGTCTTCTTTATAGCCAGTCTTCGAACATCGAACCGGCTGAGTCCTGGCATCTCTACGACCTCGGAACCGGCACCTCCCGCCGGCTGACCGAGGATGTCGAGTTCATGGCCTACGGAGATATTTCAGGCACGGGTTGGCTCGACGCCAAACGAGCCGTCGTCCACGGATTCCTCCATGGACGTACCGGTCTCTGGTCGCTCGATATCGACTCGGGAGCGCTGGTTCAGCTTGCGCATCCCCTCTGGATCGGCTGGGAAAGCGACATCGACGGCGGGGAGAACGCTGCCATCCTTGCCATGACCTCGCTCGAAGGCGTGGTTGGGCTCGTTCGCATCGACCTCGCGAACGGAAAGGAAACGCTTCTGTTCGATGAAGCCACCGACTTCAACGCGGAGATGCCCGTCCCGGATTGGGAGGCGATCTCGATCGAACGAAATGGCTACACCATCGATGGCTGGCTCTTCAAACCCGCCGACTTCGACCCCGGCAAGCGGTATCCACTCGTCCTCGATGTCCACGGCGGACCGCACGGCTTCTATGGATACACTCGTGACTCCTTTGGCGAAGTACTCGCGACCAACGGCCTGCTTGTCCTCAAGTCGAACCCGCGCGGGTCCGGAGCCTACGGTCCTGATTTCGCAAAGGCCGTCATCGGTGACTGGGGTGGAGAGGACTGGCTGGATCTGCAGGCGATCCTCGATCTCGTGATCGCGCGGCCGTATGTCGATGCCGAGCGCACCGGCATCTACGGGTATTCCTATGGTGGGTACATGTCCTCATGGGCGATCGGCCAGACGACCCGATTCAAGGCGGCGATTATCGGTGCGCCGGTCTTCGATCTCGAGTCATTCTTCGGTACGAGCGACGTCGGTCATATCTTCGGCTCGCAGGGATACATGCAGGTTCCCTGGGAAAATCGCGATGCCACCCTTGCGCGATCCCCCTCGCAGTACATCCAGAACGCGACAACCCCCACGCTCGTGATCCACGGCGAGGCCGACGATCGGTGCCCGATCGGGCAGGGTGAACACCTGTTCATCTCCCTCAAGATGCTGGGCGTCGAGACCGAATTTGCCCGATATCCTGGCGGATCACACGGCTTCCCGCTTATCGGGCCACCCGCTCATCGCATCGATCTCATCGCTCGCTCGCTCGCGTGGTTCAAGAAGCATCTCGGAGAACCATCATGAGCAATCGAACCGATCTCGACTCTCTGCGCCCAGGGAAAGGAAGCCGGTGACCACCCCTATAACTCCAGAACGCGCGATCTACGAATTTCCCACGCTCGGATCTCCCCGCGTCTCTCCGGACGGCAAGCACATCGTCTATGTTCGTGCGCACGTCAACAAGGCGACCGGCAAGGCGGAGAGCAACATCTGGATATGCGACATCGACGGCGAGCGGAAACGCCAGCTGACCTGGACGGGAACGAAGAACGGCAGCCCCGTCTGGTCTCCGGACGGCGCTCGAATCGCCTTCGTCAGTGCGAGAGAAACCGACCACCCGGATCATCCGAACGCAATCTGCCTGCTCGGTTTTACCGGCGGCGAGGCGCAGATCCTGACTACTCATGCCGCTCTCCCGGTCGGTCTCGCATCGTCACCTGACGGCAGGACGATCGCCTACAGCGTGGCGATCGATCCTCAGAACCCGAATGAAACTCCGCGTGATCCAACCGCGCCGGCCTCCGTGCGCGTGGTCCGCCGGATCGACTACAAACAGGACGGGCACGGCTATCTCAATGATGTGCGGGCGCAGCTTTTCCTCCTCGATGTCAGTGCTGGGAAGCGTCGGCAAATAACGAGTGAGCTGTGCGATCACACGCACCCTGCCTGGTCACCCGATGGCACCCGGATCGCGGTCTCCCTTCCTCACCTGAACGGCATGTTCTCGCAGATCGGCGTGATCGATATCGGAACGAGATCGCTCGTCCGGCTAGGTCCCGAACGCGGCAGCGTTGGTCTGTTTGCCTGGTCGCCCGACGGCCGGCAGATCCTCTTCGACGGCGACCAGGCGGAGAGTTCCCACCACGATTATTATGTCGCGACTGTGGCATCCGGCGAGATTCGACAGGTCACCGACGATGTCGCGTTCATGCCGGATGTCGGCTACCAATCCGGCGGCGCGCCGGGTGTCCCGGTCTGGCTCGATGACGGCACTGCCATCGTCCACGGCTTGCTGAATGGAGCGAGCGGCATCTGGACTCTCGATATCATGCATGGACAAACGACCGAGATCGTTCGCTGGGAGGCGATGCACTCGGGCTTCAGCGTCTCCGCCGATGGCAGGATCATCGTCCAGACCACGTCCGATCTCGACGGTACTGTTGGACTCGCGATCGTCGATTCGAAATCGGGGGCGACGACCTTTCTCTTCAATGAGGCAGAAACCTTCTTCGACGGATCGGAGATCGCCGGCTGGGAAAAGGTCTCGCTCGAACGGGTCGGCTTCACGATCGAAGGCTGGCTGCTGAAACCCGCCAATTTCGACGAACACAAAAGCTATCCGGTCATCCTCGATGTCCACGGTGGTCCGCACAATGCCTACGGCTACGGGATCAACATACTGGCCGAGGTGTTCGCCACCAATGACTTCCTGGTTCTCCTGCCGAACCCCCGCGGTTCCGGTACCTATGGCCGCGCGTTCGCCGATTCCGTCACCGGAGACTGGGGCAACGAGGACTGGAAGGATCTCCAGGCAATTCTCGACCTTGTCCTCGAACGCCCCTATGCCGATCGCGAGCGCACCGGAATCTACGGGTATTCGTATGGCGGCTACATGGCCGCATGGGCGATCGGTCATACGGACCGCTTCAAGGCAGCGGTCTGCGGTGCGCCCGTGTTCGACAGTGAATCGATGTTCGGGACCAGCGACATCGGCCACCGCTTCAATGTCGAAATGGGTGGGTTGCCTTGGGGTGAAGGTCGCCAACACCTGCTGGCATCGTCTCCGTCGACGTTCATCCAGAACGCAACAGCTCCGACCCTGATCGTCCAGGGCGAAGCGGATGAACGCTGTCCGGTCGGACAATCCGAGCAGATGTTCATGTCGCTGCAGAACATCGGGTGCGAGGTCGAATTCGTTCGCTATCCAGGGGGATCGCATCTTTTCATCACCAGTGGCGAACCAGCCCATCGTCTGGATTACTTCACCCGCACGCTTGCCTGGTTCAAGCAGCATCTCGGCCAACCCGTCTGATCGGTGCGTCCGAAGTTCTCAACCATCATTCCCGACACTCGCCGCGAAATCCCCCCTGCCACTGCCAACCATGAAGGAACACCCACATGACGCGCCCCATTTCGCCCGAGCATTTCATCAACGACGTTCCAGCCATCAGCGGAGTCGCCATTTCCCCCGACGGTAAATCGATTGTCTATGCACGCGGGTCGATCAACGTGGAGACCGCCAAGGCCGAGAGCCAGCTTTGGCTCTGCGACATCGATGGCCAGAACCGGCGACAACTCACGCAGGTTGGCACCAGCAACGGCAATGCGGCGTGGTCCCCGGATGGCAAGACGATCGCCTTCACGAGTCAGCGGGAAGGCGATACGCCGAATGCCATCTGCCTTCTGTCGCTCAAGGGCGGCGAGGCGGAGATCCTGACATCTCATGCCGCAGCGCCGATGTCTCTGGCGTGGTCGCCCGACGGCACGTCGATCGCGTATCCGCTGAATGTCGATCCGGAGAATCCGAAAGAGACACCGCGCGATCCAAAGGCGCCTGCCAAGGTCCGCGTCGTCCGCGAACCGCAGTACAAACTCGATGGCTTCGGCTACCGCGGCGACGTGCGCATCCAGCTCTTCCTGCTCGACGTGGCATCCCGCGAACGCCGTCAGCTCACCTCGGAGTCGCTCGACCACACCAATCCGGCCTGGGCACCAAATGGCGAGACGCTCGCCGTCAGCCTGTGGATCGATGGCCCGATCCGCGCCCAGATTGGCCTTGTCGACGCCACCACCGGTGAGACGAGGCGAATTGGCGAGCCCACTGTCTTCCTCGGTGATTTCAACTGGTCGCCCGATGGCACCAGAATCGTCTTCGAGACGGGGCTCGCCGATTACGGATCGATCGACGTTGCCTCCGGAACGATCAGCCCACTGCTGGAGAACGACCGCTTCATGCCCGCCGGGGCGATGGATCCTTCCGGGACGGTGATCTGGTTCGACGAGGACAAGCTCCTCGTCCATGGATTCGCCGCTGGTGCCAGTGGCCTTTGGGAGATCGATGCCGCGCGCGGAACGTCGACGAACAAGGCACGCTGGGATGCGATGCACGGAGGCCTCCACGCAACATCCGACGGATCGCGGATCGTGCAGACGGTGAGCGATCTGGCCGGCTTCATCGGCCTGAGCTCCATCGACCCGGTGTCCGGTGAGCGTACGCTGCTCTTCGACGAGGCGGAAGGAGTCTTCGGCGAGACGCCCACGGCCCAATGGGAGCGGGTTTCCATCGAGCGCGCGGGATATGTGATCGAAGGTTTCCTCTTCAAGCCAGCGGACTTCGACGAGCGCAAGAAGTACCCGGTCGTCGTCGATGTCCATGGCGGCCCACAGGGCATGCAGACCTACAACCTGGGCGGTATCCCGCAGGTCCTCGCCACCAACGGCTTCCTCGTCCTGCAACCCGATCCGCGCGGTTCGACGTCATACGGTCGCGCGTTCTCGGAAGCCGTCTACAACGATTGGGGCCATGAGGACTGGGAGGACATCAAGGGACTGCTCGATCTTGTCCTCGAGCGCCCATATGCCGACCGCGACCGGACCGGCATCCATGGCTATTCGTACGGCGGATACATGACCTCATGGGCAATCGGCCAGACCACCCGCTTCAAGGCGGCAGTCTGCGGCGCTCCCTGTTTCGACCTCGAATCGATGTATGGCACCGGCGACATCTCCTACATGCTCGGAGCCATGCAATGGGGTGGCGCGCCATGGGACAACCGTGACTGGTATCGCGATCATTCCCCTGCGACCCACATCCACAATGCGACGACACCGACCTTGATCGTGCAGGGCGAGGCCGACGAGCGCTGTCCGATCGGGCAAGGAGAGCAGATGTTCATCTCGCTGCAGAAGCTTGGCGTGGATGTCGAGTTTGCTCGCTATCCAGCCGGCTTCCACGGCTTCCCGTGGACCGGCGAGCCGGCGCACAGGATCGATTACCTTGCCCGGAGCCTGGGCTGGTTCAAGACGTATCTGGGCGACCCCGCCTGAATCGCGATGTGGGAGGCGGCGACGGGTTGAATGGTCTCGGCCGCGCTGCGCGATGTAGCTACCAGGGCAGCACGATTCCCAGCCAACGCCGGAGAGATGTCTCGACCCGTTCGACTTCGCTCGACCGCGCTGCGAGGGCAGGCTTTCGCTTGACATGACGAAGGGGTGCAGGGCCGCGCAGCGGACGAGCGAAACCCGCGTGACAGACCACTAGCCTCGGCACCCACATCTCGTTATGTCGCCTCGCGAACATCACGATTGCGGAAACGACGAGACCCGGGCCGCCTGCAGGCAGCCCGGGTCGTGTCGGTGAACGCGCAGGAAGGCAAACTGACCCGCTACAGCGTGGCCGGCTCCATCGAATGCGCCTGCTCGAATGCCTGCAGGAAATTCGCCGGTGGCTGTGCTCCCGAAACCCCAAGCTTGCCATCGATGATGAAGAACGGCACGCTGCTGATCCCCGCCTGCTGGACGGATGCGATCACCCCGAGGATCGATTCGCGAGTCACATGGGACACGAGGATCGGGCCGATCTCGGCCAGTTCATCCTCGGTCAGACCTGCATCGCGCGCCGCCTGAATCAGGACAGCGTCATCGCCGATATCCTTGCCATCCTCGAAATAGGCTTTCATGATCGCCTCGATCACGTCCGCCTTCTTCGCCTGCGGCGTCAGCGCGATCAACTCGTGACCCGGCACGGTATCGACCGCGATCTCGACCTTGTCGAAATTGAACGTGATGCCGGCCTGCCTGCCGACCTCGGTGACTCGCTCGAACATCGTCGCGATCGCGTCCGGGTTCATCCCCTTCCGCTTGATGAATCGCTCACGGAAACTCTCCTTCGACCCCTGCTCGACCGGATCGAGCAGGTAGGGCAGGTACTCGAGCTCGACGGATTCCTGAGGATGCGAGAGCGCCCACCGATCGAGCGCCTCGTGCAGGTTGTGTTTTCCTATTCGACACCAGGGGCAAACGGTGTCCTCGACGATCTGGATGCGCATGGTGTTCAGCTCCGTTCATGGCGTGGCGCGAGGCCGACTCGCGACGAAACGCGATGTTACCTTTCGTAAGTTACCACATTGCCCACCTATACCTGTCCGATCTGGCGCTCGAGATCCAGTGGCGCCTCGACCCGAACCCGCTCCTCATCACCGATGATCCCGAAGTCGCGCGCTTCCTTCAGCGCCCTGTGAGCGGCATCGATCACCTCGTGCCGCAACCGCTCACTCCCATCGAGATGATCGACATCGAGGTCGTCGTCTTCGTCGTTGAGATGCGCCACCTCATGCATGTATCGGTATCGCAGCACGGCAAGGTGATCGGCCGGCACCCACGATTCTCCCTGCACGCGGTCGATATGCGCGATTGCCGCTTCGGCGGCCACGAGTCGTCTCCGCCGGATCTCTCGCTCCACACTCCCATCGTCGCTCACGCCGAGGATCGGCATCATCCACGGAATCAGCAGTCCCTATCCCAGCAGGGTTACGACAATCACCCCGAACATGATGAAGACGATGTCGTCTCGAAAGGGAAACGCCGCCCCATCATCGATCACCAGCGGCAGCGCAAGCGCCGATGCCAGCGACACGACTCCCCGCAGCCCCGACCACACGAGGACGAAGACGGCCGTCCATGGTGGACCGGGGTCACCCGCACGCAGACCGGTTACGAACGGGACAAGCGCCAGACCCAAGCCACTGGCCACTGACCACCATCGACATCGGATACGGGACATTCAGCCGTTCGGCCAACCACACGAGCACGATCACCGCAACCATCAGCGTCGTGATGGGGCCAAACGTATCCATGACAGACTGGTCTTTCCGATGTCGCGCAGAAGGAGGAACCGGCACGGCGCACCGGTACAGGGTGCGGTCGAACGCATGGGCCAACCACGCGACGCGATCATGCGGTATTCATTCTCATCCGCGAGTCGAATCCGGTCGACAAACAGGTATACTTCACTTATCTATCCTTTGGTGAGGGATGTTCGTTTGCTTACTGCTGACCTCTCGAAGAGGCGTCGGACCGGCAGGACACCTCGTAAAACGACGTTACCGGAGAACAACCAATGTTCCGATGTAAAGTCTGCGGCTGGATCCACGAAGGGGCAGCGCCACCCGAAGAGTGTCCATCCTGTGGCGCACCGGCCGACCGGTTCCGCGCGATGGATTCTGCCGAGGTCGGACTCACTACCCGCGAGTTGGCCTCGCTTGGCATCGTCGGTCAGGGATTCGATCGCATCGACATCGAGGACAGCCGGCGTATTCGCCTGCTTGCCTTCGTCGACGCCTCGTTCTTCTCTCCCTTCACGATCCGCTCCGGCAAGCGCTATCCGATCTATACGGGCGATCCGCAGTGGTTTTCCGACAACATCCCATGCATGACGGCATGCCCGTCGCATACGGATATCTCCCGCTATATTGCCCTCATCGCGGACGGTCGCTATGCGGACAGCTACGAGTTGAACAGGGAGCACAACGTGTTCCCCGGGTGTCTCGGTCGCATGTGCGCCCGCCCATGTGAGGAGGCTTGCCGCCGCAAGGAAGTCGATGCCCCCATCGGCATCTGCTACCTGAAGCGCGTGGCCTCCGACTATCGTGGCGAGACGCGCCGCGAGTTCGCCCCGGAACCGAATGGCAAGTCGGTCGCGATCGTCGGCGCCGGTGTCTGCGGCCTGACCGCCGGCCGTCAGCTCGCCCGCAAGGGATATTCGATCGATATCTACGAGCGCTTCCCCGTTCCCGGCGGCGTGATGTGGACGGGCGTGCCCGAATGGCGCCTGCCCCGTGATGTGATCGCCGAGGAAGTCGCCCAGATCACCGACCTCGGCGTCCGCATCCACTACAACATGGAAGTCGGCAAGGACATCCAGCTCAGCGCGCTGAGTGCCGACAACGACGCGGTCGTTCTCGCTGCCGGCTGCCAGACCGCCTCTCCTCTCGGAGTTCCCGGCGAGCATCTGAAGGGTGTGGTTTCCGGTCTTCAGTTCCTCGAAGATGTCGCGCTCGGCCAGAAAGACGTCTGGGTCGGCAAGAACGTCGTCACCGTCGGCGGTGGATTTACCTCGATGGACTGCGTTCGAACCGTCCTCCGGCTGGGTTCCGAATCCTCGATCATGACGTACCGGCGCACGATGCACGAGATCCCGGTCGACGAGATCGAGCTCGAGGAAGCAGAGGTCGAAGGCGTCGACATCCAGTACATGGTCACGCCAACGCAGGTCATTGGTGACGAGAACGGCAACGTGGTCGGTCTCGAACTCGTCCGCAACGAACTCGGTGAGGCGGATGCCTCAGGCCGTCGCCGTCCAAATCCGGTCAAGGGCTCGGAATTCATCCTTCCCTGCGACATGGTGATCGTCGCCATCGGCCAGAAACAGGACAATCGCTTCCTCGGCGAGATGTTCAAGGAAGTCGATCGTCGTGGCGTTCCGGCCCTCAACCAGAATCTCCGCAGCGAGATCTCGAACATCTGGGCGGCCGGTGATTATGTCATCAACCCGACCAACTTCATCTCCTCGATCGGTGAAGGAAAACGCGTTGGTGACCTGATCGATCAGGAATTGCGCGGCGCGTTGCCGAAGCAGAAGGAACTCGAGATCACGCGGATCCCGACCGAGTACGTCTCCACCCCGAACTCGCTCCTCTCCGAGGGCGTCGCAGAGTGGACGATGACCGCCATGAGCCGTCGCCTCGTCTGGGGAGACGACTACACCGGTGTCGGCCGCCAGGTGATGCCGGTGCTACCGGCCGCCGAGCGCGGGATCGGTTCGTTCGACAACACGTTGGAGAGCGAGCTGGGGTACACGAAGCCGATCGGTTTCGAGGAGGCGAAGCGCTGCCTCCAGTGCCAGCTCAACATCTTCATCGATGGCAATCGCTGCATCCTCTGCAACAGCTGCGGCGATGTCTGCCCGCATCAATGCATCGAGATGATCTCCCCGGAGCGCATCTACAGCATCGATAACGATGTTTCGCTCGCCGAGATGGCACGCGGTGAACTCGGTCCCTTCGCCGCCGCGATGGTGATCGACGAACGAAGCTGCATCCGGTGCGGACTGTGCGTCGACTGGTGCCCGACCGAGTGCCTGACGATGGATCACTTCCGGCTGACTCCGGCCGAAACCCGCGAGAGCGTCGATCTCGCGATCGTCGCCGACTGATAGCGATTCGCCTTCAATCGGGCATAAACGAATCGGGCATGGGGTCTCAGGCTCCACGCCCGATTCGTTTATGCCCGGTGAGAATCCTGAACGATCAGCGCCTGATAGCGATCGGCGAAGAGGCTGCACGAACTGCGCAACAACTCGCTCAACCCGGATGGCGCATTCAATGCCGTGTTAAAGAATGGTACCCTCACCAACCTCTACAACGCCAAACCGACCTGGCTGCAGAACGTCCACGCCGCCCTCGACCGCGCCGTCTGGGACGCCTACGGTTGGCCGATGGACGAGGTCCCGGCGGACGTCGAGGACGACGTTATCCTCACGCGCTTGCTGGCGTTGAATGGGGAGCGGGTGAGCGAGTGATCGGCGTTCAAAAAAATGAACTGGACACAATTCACAACGGCGTCCATCTCTCGCGTAGGAGTGGACGAAGAACTGAAAGGACAGATGATCCGGGGCCACCAAGTGATAGATAATCAGCAGACAAATAAATCTTGCGGTTCGAATGCTTCAGACAGAATTTCGATTTAGCGGTATAGAGTCTGCGTTCCTCCGAGACTCGGGCTATCCTGTGAGTAGGCGAGACCGCTGTATCTGCAGCCAACCAGAATTCACTCACAATCTGAGAGCTCCGATAAGCTTTTTCAAGTGACATAAAACCGTCAGGGCTCGGGTGCCACTTTGCCACGAGAAAATCCAGTTCTATTCGACTACATGAAATTACAATAGCCGCTTCAAGGGACACGTTGAAGGTTCGGTGTAATTTCCACATGAGTGCACACGTTACTGGCTTGCCTTCAGTCATCCTAATAAACTCTTCCTGAGGCATGAGCAGGAATGAAGCGCCCAGATCGCAGAGAGATTCCTCTTCGCTACTATTACGATCGGATAAGCCCACAGATGCATCACTCTGCTTACCAACTCTGTGAGTTGGAAGCATGAAGTGCATTATTTCATGCGCGATAGTAAACCGGCGGCGCTGCTCGTTGTCGTTAATGTTCACCCCTATCCAGCATCGATTACCATCATCGAATAGATATCCGGCGCCGGGGCAGTTCTCCATTTTGATTTCATCAATGCCTAATTCTTCAAGAATTTCATCCAAGTTCACCGGAATGGTTCCCTTGTAAAGTCCGGACAGATTTCGGCGTATAAGCGATTGGATAGCCACCTCTAGATCGGATTCTCCTACCTCTATACAAAGAGCACGGGCCACTTCACTTGTCCAGCCTTCTTTCATTCGAAGGTGACATCCCTTGGCATCGACCGCTTGATTGATTCGTAAAGATATTGCCAGTCCTCGGGAGTAACCGGCTGGTAATTGCGGAACTTAACTGCGGCTAGAGATGGCAGATCCCTTTCAGGAATGCCGAATTTCTCCTGAGCACATCGCAATGACTCAGGGATTTCGGGAGCAACGATCGTTGGATCCTCCTCCATTAGCACTGCAATCGAGGTACCTAAAGCTTCCGCGATGGATCTGACCACAGCGGCTGATGGGTCCGTTGCCCTCTCGTTCTCAATCTCGGACAGATATCCTCTACTGATACCGGCCTTGTCAGCTAAAGCAGTTAGGGTTATTCGTTGTTCGCGGCGAAGTTGCCGGATCCGGGTACTAAAAGACATTGCTCCTCCGAAATATGAATGTCAACTACAGCGAAGTCCTTCTCTAAACTTGACGAACGTACGTACGACCTGTATATTCAGTTTGGTAGATACGGCGACGCCGTTCGCCGAGGACTACAACGTCAGCTTAGCGCATCGACGTACCCGAGGCAATAGGGTCCAGGGAGAGGAAAGTTCTTATTGCCACGTTTCCAAGTAGAACGGAGTTTCGCGATGGCAAAGATCCTCGCTTTTTATCCGTGCTTAAAGTGCGGAAAGATCTACTCTCACCTGTTCGTACAAGCAGGTCGGCAGTTCGTTCGATGCCCCAAGGGACATCGCATTGAAGTAACGATCAGGAGACCCTAATCATGGCCACGCGACAAGTAACGTGCGTTAACACGGATGGCAATGACCCCACCCCAGGACATATCACCCACATCGGTGGCAATTGGGGCAGGACGCCACGTATGACCGCCGTCAGCGAAATCCGGTCGGGAATTCACTCCTACTACACAATGGACGGACCGTGGAACCGAGCAACAGTCTCCGCAGTGCAGCAGAGCAACGGAGATTGGTACCTGACCACCTCTCGGGACGGCTCCACGTTGAACAATCTGCTCAGTCTGCTCCGTTGCTAATAAAAGAAGGACAGAAACCATTGCCAGGCGAAGGCAAGCAATCAAGATCATGGGCCGACTGGTGTATGTGCGACGTGACAAGCGCGGTCGTTTCACCGAGGTCGATATGGCGAGCAGAGCGCTACCTACGGATCGACGAATACGTGCCAAACGGACTGTCAGGTCCGGGTACGGCGACTTAGGCGATCAGCGACGAAGACGATGAACGAGCAGCCACCACGGGTCCGACTCCAATCAATCCCGTGCGCTGCTCAATCGTGACAAATCCAGTCTGCCAGATGTTTGATAGAATCGCACGTGGATCGGGTTGGGACAGCATTGTTCATTCCCGATCCATGTGTGCACTCGGACCGAATCGTCGCGGCGCGTCTTTAGGTGAGGACTTGCGGCGTTGGCAAATCCGTTGATCTGATCCGTACTGACTCGCCGAGTGTTCTCCTACACTGAACGGTACATGTCTGGTCGGACATATTCTGCACCGCCGCGGCTGCCGCGAGCACCGCTCCCATCCTGTACCTTCAGCTTCTCCACCGACGCCACATCGTCCGGCTGCTCTATGAGCATCACTACGTTTCACGCCAGCGCCATGAGCGCCGTCGTTCTAACAGCTGCATGTCGATGCCGGCCGAGACTGGCACACGACGTGCGACAGTCTCGGATGGGAGAGATATCTCCTTCGATGCTACCCGACCTTCAAGACAAGGAGCAGTCGATGCCAACCGACAAAGCGAACACGGATGCGGCGCAGATCAGTGGAATCCCGAATCTTACCTACGATCTGAACGCATTGCTTCACAACAAGCTTGAAGGCATCGCGGCGCTCGAAGGGTACAAGGCCGACTGCCAGGGCGATCAGGAAGCATCGTCGTTGTTTGAGGAGATGCAAAAGCGTAATGCCGAAGACGTGCAACGCATAAAACCCATGCTCATGAAGCACCTGGGCAAGTAGCGGAGCGAGCTTCCTCAATCCAAGCCACCGCAACCAGAGATCTCACAGAGCGGGAGTCATCAAGCTCCCGCTCCCCCTTCGCCCTACTCCCCGTCATCCCGCCTCCTGATAGGAAGTCTGGTTGAGCGCTGAGTATTCGGCAATAGGCTGTAGGGACTGACGTCCCGCAGGACTGTCCGCCCGCTCGACCGAAGAGCCTGCCCTGAGCGAAGCCGAATGGGTCGACCCTCTGCGCGAATCTGTGTGATCGACACCCGCAGCGCCGGTGCACAGACCGTTCGACCGGATTCCGTATTGCCGGGAGTTGCCGGAAGTTGCCGGAAGTTGCCGGAAGTTGCCGTGAATCATGCAGTCGCCTGTCGATCACACGCATCAGCGACCGATTTGATGAGTAGGACGCGAAAAAGACGAAGGGCGATCGGAATGGATCGGATCGCCCTTCTCTACGCCATGACTCCAGGTCGTCCTATGCGGGCTCCGCGTTGGAGGTCATCCGCTCCAGTACGCGAGTGGCGGTCTCGTAGTCGTCACCCGAGATGCCCTCACTCAAACGCTGCCGGGATGCGGCGACCTGCCTGCATAGCTGCTGATGCACCGCGAGGCCAGCCGGCGTGAGTTCAACCACACCGCTCTCGTTGGTGATCAGATCGCGTTCCGTCAGGTCGGCAAGCACTTCGAGCCACGTAATCGCGTGCTCGGTCCAGAACGGTGCCAGCATCCGCTCGACCTCGCCTTCAGTCCGCACATCCTCCCGCAAGGCGTCCAGCACCTGCCAATGCCGGCGCCCCATGCCGAACTCGATCAGGTCTCGCTCGAAACAGTCCTCAATTGCACGATCGAGACGCTTCACCCAATAGCCGATCGGTCGATGATCGACACCCATGAACTTACTCCAGTACGAGCCCTGTATGCAGACAGCTATCATCGTACAGGTCTTGCCTCTCGCCCGCCAATGCCGCCCCGCATTGCGATTCCATTCCGGACGTGGCACATTGCGCGCGATGGAGAAGGTTACGTCACCGCAAGACATAGGCGTCCCCGAGCAGCATGAAATGGAAGCGCCAACTGCCAGCTGCCTGAAACCCCGACCGCGACCCGATGTTGCCCTACGCATCGCACGAATTAAATAATTAACGTGATGTGCAGGTTTTCGGAACCAGCTCCCGGGGACTCCCATGAGCGGTGCTGACCCGCTGTCGCATGGAGGTGCCCCGTGGACCTGGATGACTTCATGGTCACGACGTACTGCCTGATTGATGAAGCCATTCCTGCGCTGCTGGCGGGGCGTCGGCTCCGTCAGCGCGGACCGGCTCCGATCCTCGCCGACCGTGAGGTGCTGACGATGGACGTCGTTGGCGAATTCCTCGGCTACGATCAGGATCAGGCGATCTTCCAGTATTTTCGCCGCTCTTACTGCCATTTCTTCCCAGCCCTCGATCACGTCCATCGCACGACGTTCGTCCGTCAGGCTGCCAACCTGTGGGCGCTCAAGGACCAACTCTGGCACCAGCTCGTCGCGCGGGAACCGGCCGACCCGGCCAGCATCGTCGACAGCGTGCCGATTCCGGTCTGTGCCTTCGCCCGTGCCCGTTGGTGTCGCCGCTTCGGGGATACCGCCAGCTATGGCCGCGATCACGCTACCCGTCAAGACCTTTTACGGCTTTCGGCTGCATGTCCGCTGCGATCGCTCGGGACGGATCGAGGCGATCAGCCTGGCCGGTGCCGACCAATCCGATCTGGCGGTGGTGCCCGAGATCGTGCCGCCCTGCACCCGCACGCTCCTGGCGGATCGCAATTATTGGTCGCCCGACATGACCGAGGCGCTGGCCCCCTACGGCCTCGTGCTCGCGGCCCCCTGCCGCCACAAGACCTCCGATCCCGATCCGCAGCGGAGTGCGATCCTCGGCAAACGGCGCTGGCGGATCGAGTCGACCTTCGCCCAATTGGTTGAGCGGTACCACCTCAAACAGGTCTGGGCGCGGGATCTCTGGCATATCGAGAATCGGCTGGTGCGCAAGGTGCTTAGTCACACGATCGCGATGCACCTCAACGCTCAGCAAGGCAACCCGCCTTTGCGGCTGGCCTTCCTCCTCACCTAAAAACCTGCACATCACGTTAAATAGATATATAGATGATCTAGGAGAAGCACCATCGTGCATCGTCCATATCATGTGCTGCTGCCACGCAATCGGAGGGCACGTTCCCTCTTCCGTCATTACAGCAGCGCGCCGGGCAGCGCGTCGGGCGGCGCAACCCAATTACCCCTCCACCCAGACGTAGGGAACCGACCACACCTGGCCACCGAATCCGTTGGCGACGTAATTGTGCAGGCGGGGACTCGAGCCCGCGATCGATTTGCCGAAGACGAGAATACCCACCGCCACCTCGTGGTTGACGATGTTCGACTGCTCGACAAGCAACCTGATCCGCTTCCCGGTATCGAGTTCCGCGTTCTGCATCTTGTCGAGTTCGTCGAATCGCGCGTTGCTGTAGTGCATCACATTGAGCGGTGAACCGGTGAGAAAGAGCATCCCCTGGTCAGGATCGACGCTCCACGTGAGCGCCAGCAACGACATCTGATAGTTTCCGGTCATGATGTTCTCGAAAGCAGTGGAGGTCGGGTACGAGCTCGGAATCATCTCGATGCCGATCTCCTTCCACGCCTGCTGCATGTACGCGATCAGTTGCTCGTACGCCGCGATTCCCTCGTGGTAGTCGCAGGAGAAGCTGAACTTGACGCCCTCGCGCTCAACGATTCCATCACCATTGGAATCCGCCCACCCGGCGTCGGCCAGCAACTGCTTCGCCTTGGCGGGCTGATAGGTGTAGATCGTGGTGACGTCCTCCGGTCGATACGCAATCGAGAGGACCGGTTGCATCCCGTCGGCCCGCACGGCGTACCCATTGTAGATCGTCTCCGCGATCAGGTCGCGATCGAGCCCGTACATCAGTGCCTGCCGGACCTTCACGTCGATGAACAACGTCTCCTTCGTCGCCTCCTGGTTTGTTGCAAAGAACGTAAACCCGTAGGTGTCGTAAGGGGTCAGCAAAATATCCGGGTTGCTCGTGGCGAGGCTCTCGGCCTGACTGATCTCCACCACCGCGATGTCGGATTCACCGACCTTCAGCGTTTGAAGCGCAGAGGTAGGATCGACCACGACCCGGTAGATGTACTGATCGATGGCGACCGGCACGAAACCCGCGTCGAAATACCCCGGGTTTCGCTCCAGCGTGACGTGGTCGCCTTGCGTCCACTCGACGAACCGAAACGGTCCCGTTCCCACCACGCGCCGGGGGTCGCTGCCGGTCGATCCCGGATCGGATCCCCATCCGGCAAGCGGCACGCCGTCCCAGATATGCTTGGCCACGATCGGTATCTGGCCCACCGTCCGCGCGATGAACGACGCGAGCGGCGCGACGGCGACGAGCTGCACGGTGTGATCGTCGACCCGGCGGTGCGCTTTGAGGACAGCCCGCACGTCCTCGCCATAGGCGATCGGGCTATCCGGCGCGATCACCGCATCGAATGAGAAGACCACGTCATCGGCGGTGAACGCCTTGCCGTCGCTCCACGTCACGCCCGGGTTGAGATGGAAGGTGTAGGTGACACCGTCGTCGGCAATCTCCCATGAGTCTGCGGTCCCAGGGACGAAGCTGCCATCGATCGGACTGATGTTGACGAGGTTGTCGTTGCAAAGCGAGCCGATCCAGCTCGAATAGATATCCACCGAGAGAATCGGGTTCACGGTCGAGATGTCCGAGGTCATCACATGGACGACCTGACCTCCGGTGCTTGTCGGAGCCGCGAACGCGAACACCTTGGCGAGTGACGCGTGATAGTCCGCACGGCTGACCGAGAGCGATCCAACCGGTCCGTCATAGGAAGAACGTGCGTCAGGAGTCGCACGTGAAGCGGGAGAAGCAGCGCTTCCGGCGGGACTGGCCGACGGACTCGCATCGGGAGTTGCATGAATCGTCGTCTGCCCTGCGCCGACCACCGGCGCGAGCGCACCTGCCGTGGTCAGTCCGATCCCCGCCGCCGTCGCACGACGAAGGAATGCGCGCCGGTGCAGGATCACATCCGCCCGAATCGGTCTCGTCTTGAGTTCATCGGATCTCGAACCAGCCATCGCTTCCCCGTTCCAGTTGTCGTTCAGATCATTCGAATCATCGCATGGTACCCGTAAAACGCGAGGAACGGCGCCATGCCGCCGAGGTGACCCGTGCAGCCACCGGGAGGCGCGCTCGCCTCCTGCCAGGTTGACTGTCTCCTCCTCCAAGCATGCCGCACACGTGATCCAGCATTGTCAACGTTTCGTTCGCGTCACCGCAACCGATCCTGCCCGGCACAAGCATCCTCTTGGATGTGCCCGGTTCGATGCTCGCAGGTGATTCCCGCGCGGGGCCCTGTGCCTTATACCCTCAGTCGCTCGAGCAATGGATAGGAATGGTGTACCGAACTCAGACCTCTTCCAGGCAAACGAAGCGTCGTCACAAGATATTACCGTCATCTCCTCCCACTCCGATCCCTGCTGACTCCTGACTTCGGACCGTTCGGATACCTGGCAGCCAGGGTTGAACATCGCGTATCGAGCCCAAAACGGGTACGATCCAGCAAGCGATATGCAAAAGCGCAACGAACGAGGAGTCTGTCGCGGATGACAACCGGAATACCGTTGATTGACGTGCCCATCTGGGTGCGTGCGTACCGTTTCCTGGCTGCCCTGCTGGCGATCGCCGCAATGGGTACGCAACTCTGGGTCAACCATCGCGATGGCAAGGGCACGATCGGCAACTACTTCAGCTTTTTCACCATCCAGTCGAACATCATCGCCGTCATCGTCCTCCTGATTGGAGCGTCTGGGGCATCGTTCGTTATCCGCCCCACTTTCGCCTGGAATCTGGCGCGTGGGGGTGCGGCGATCTACATGACCCTGACCTTCATCGTCTACGGCCTCCTGCTGACCGGCGAAGATCTGCAGGTCGCCGAGCCATGGGTGAACAATGTCGTCCATCGCATTGTCCCGATTGTGATGATCATCGACTTCCTGATTCGTCCGCTTTACCACAAGATCACGTTCCGGCAATCGTTGGTCTGGACGATCTTTCCAATCGCGTGGCTTGTCTACACCATCATCCGGGGTATCGCGATCGGCTGGTACCCCTACCCGTTTCTCGATCCCGACAAAGCCGGCGGGTGGCCTGGCGTTGGAGTCATCTGCGTGGTCATTGCGATCGGGTTCCTGGGTGCGTCGTGGTTCATGACGGCGATCGGCCAGCGACTCAGCATCCGGCTCGCGAACAGGACCGATCAGCGCGACACCTCATTGATGTCCTGATCGTACGACGTTGTCAGCCGCAGATGATTCGCCCATCATCCAGTTGGACAATGTATCCGAGCGCTCGAAACGCCCTGCGTCCAGACTTCCGGGCGGTACGTTGTCTCGAAGCGTTCGAACCGATTCGTTCAGCAGATCGAACATCGCGCCCAACGTGTGAACTGCAAAAGTCTTTGCAGTTCATCACAAGGAGCGAATGTTTGGACGAAATCGACAAACCTCTTGTGCTCTCTCAGGACATCGGTACAATGCCGCGAGGCGTGCGACGTATGCACGTGACGGTGCACCAGTGCGACCGTCCAGCGGCGAGGTGTCTTCTGGATCATAAAGAACCAGGCTCCTCGAGGATGAGAGGCTTTCATGAGCGCACAAACTCCAACTGCATCCAAGCAACTTCGCGTCGGGATCGTCGGCGCGGGCGGTATCTCCAATGTCCATTCCAATGGATGGAACAATTTTCCGGAGACGGCAGTGATCGCCGCATATTGCGACGTCGCCACCGATCGGGCAGCCATCCAAAGCCAGAAGTACACCGGCGGCAAGGCCAAGGTCTACGCCTCGATCGATGAGCTCGTAGCCGATCCTGACATCGATGTCATCGATATCTGCCTTCCCCATCACCTCCACAAGCCAGCAGTCCTCGCCGGTGCGAAGGCAGGCAAGGCAATTCTTTGCGAGAAGCCGTTGACGACCTCGCTGCCAGACGCCAAGGAGATCAAAACCGCGGTCGATGCCAGCGGCGTGATTTTCATGGGCGCGCACAATAACCTTTTCTACCCGTCGCTGCTCGAAGCTCGCCGCTTGCTCGATGGCGGTTTCCTGGGAACCCCGTATTTTTATCGCACGATCGAGACGTTCCAGTCCCGAAGTTTTGACCCGTGGACGGTGGGCAGTTCCGGAAAGGCTGGCGACCAGAGGGGTTGGCGCGCCGATATCCGTCAGGCAGGTGGCGGTGAGTTGCTCGACACCGGCTATCACAGCACGTATCGCCTGCTCTCGATCGCCCAGGGAGATCGGCCAATCGAGGTTTTCGGTGTCCTGAGCCGATTCCTGCACCACAATCTCCCAACTGAGGATACGGGTCAGGTGCTGGTCCGCTTCGAGTCCGGCGCCATCGGCGAGATCATCACAAGTTGGGCATTCGATGTGCTTGACAATCGCCACTTCGAGGTCAGCGGAGAATTCGGCACGCTGGCCGGTGGTCCAAACTACCTTGCCCATCAGCTCTACCGATGGCCGGAAGGTGCCCGCCGCACCTTCGATCCCATCCAGTCCTTCACCCTCGAAATCGGTCATTTCATCGACGTTGTCAAGGGAACCGCCAAGAATGCCGCTCCGCTCGACGACACGATCCGAACGCTGCAGGTCATCAAGGGCGCCTATCTCTCCGCCAAGGAAGGGCAGTGGGTCACATTGCCAGAGGATCCAACCGGCGCTCCGGTCGTACGCACGATCGAGGCGAAGACACCGTTCTCGGCAGACGTGCCGGACGAAATCATCCATTAGGTCTTGCAGGTCTAGCGGCCATCACGCATGGGGCGGCGAACCTTGCCGCCCCTACCAAAGGGGTCATCATTCATGTACAACGCATTGCTGCCCGGTGCCATCGGCATCAAGAACCAGACGCTGCCCGAACTGATCACGCTCGCCGCGGAAGCGGGATTCCAGGGCGTGAACTTCGATGTCCGTGAGGCCAAGGCACTCGCCGACGAGCATGGCATCGACTACGTGAAGGCGCTGTTCACGGACGCCAACATGAAGGCGGCGGGATGGGGCATCCCCGTCAATTGGCAGGACGATTCGGTTCGCGACGCCCAGCTTGCGGAACTCCCCGCATTCGCAGCGGTCGCGGTGGCGCTCGGTGCCACGAATGGCTTGAGCGGCATCATGCCGGGCAACAACGAGCGTCCGTTCGATGAACAATACGCATACGTTCTGGAGCGCTTCAAGCCGATGGCCAGCGTGCTCAAGGAAAGCGGCGTCGATATCGGTATCGAGTTCATCTCGCCGAAGACGCTGCGCGACAAGTTCCAGTACGAGTTCATCTACTCCATGCAGCAGATGCTCGTCTTCGCCCAGGATGTCGGCACGGGCAATGTCGGCGTCCTCTTCGATGTCTGGCACCATTACACCGCCCATGGGACGATCGACGAACTGGACAACCTGAACGCCTCCGACGTTCTCTACGTGCACGTCAACGATGCGCCGACGGGACTCGAGATCGACGAGCAGCAGGACCTGACCCGGGCATTGCCGCTGGCTACCGGCGTGATCGACGCACCGGAAATGCTGCGACGTCTCGCCAGGATCGGGTACACGGGACCGGTCGCCGCCGAGCCGTTCAGCATCGAGGTCAATGACCTCGCCGCCGATAATGCGCTGGCCGCCGCGAAGATCACCGCCGAAGCGACCCAGAAGCTGCTCGACCTGGCAGGCGTCGCCCAGGCGTAAGCCTGCATCCACGGTTATCACACAACACACACCACGGAAAACGACGGCCCTCGGGAGGGCCGTCGTTTTCCGTGGTGACCAAACTAAAGGAACATAAGTCGAAACTGTTGCCCCGCCATGGCGGTCAGCCATGATTCAGCAGCGGCGTCGGACCATCGTTCACCGGGCCGAAAGCCGTGCCCGGGGCACACATCGCAGTCTACGTTCTCATGCTCCGGGATGAGCATCCGCCACGGCCCGCATCTGAGCGGGACACTGCTTCTGCAAGCTCTACGGACAAGAACACGTGCTTCGATCCCCTACGCACATGGCTCGATCGACTGGCGATGGTTGAAGATGTCGAGCGGATCCCAACGACTCTTGACCGTCTGCAGACGCGCGTAGTTCTCCTTGTAATAGAGATGCTGCCAGTCGTCCAGATCCACATCGGGATAATTCACGTAGCAGCCGTCGACGACGGTGTCCGGGACCGGGCCCCGCTCGCCGTACATTGCCAGGTAGAATGCCCGGATCCATTCGAGATTGACCTCATCGTCGGCTGGATCGGTCCAGTATGTCTGGTATTGCAGCTTCATGATCGAGGAACGCTGCGGGATCGCCGTCGCCGCTGGATCGACAGCATTTCTCTGGCAGCCGTAGGAGTCGATCTGGAGCAGCGCATGAGGATTGGGATGCGCCGGTGCGGTCAGATTTTGCCACATCGCCTCGATCTGGTTTTCGGGGAACGCGGTCAGCATGTAGGCGGACTTGTACTTTCCGCGCTGGTTCCGGCCGGATCCGTTCAAGGTCTGGGTCGCAAAGAGCCAAGGCATCGTCTGAATATCTGTTGTGTTCACCGCCGGGATCTGATGCCCACTGCCCGTGCTTTTCGTCACGGGCTGGCTCAGTCCATTCCCCATAAATCGCAGAAAATCAACGATCAATGACGTGTCAGGTCCGGTGTATTGCGTGGTGAGGGAGACTTGGCCGGCGGCTTTCTGCGAGAGATGGAGGAGCGAGAAGAGACCCTTGTAAGGGCTGTCGACGTCACTATGCTCCTCCAGGAACCGCCCGAAATTGGCGATCAGGCTGCCGAACGCCGGTCGGTCGAGCGTCGCCCAATCCCAGGCGTGGGTGACCAGCTGAACCTCTTCCGGGGCCAGGGGAAGATCTCGAAAGTAGAACTTGGTGACGATCCCGAAGTTTCCGCCCCCGCCGCCAAGATGTCCCCACAACAGATCCTGTTCGGCCGGGTCGGTGGAATCGCGACTCACCGTAATCAGCTCCGCCTTTCCCTCCGCCGTGACGTGGACCACTTCGACGGCATGCAGAAAATCCAAGGTCAGGCCATGGAGCCGCGATAGCAACCCATACCCGCCGCCTGTCACGTGTCCCCCGATGCCAACCGAATAGCAGGAGCCAGCCGGAAGTGTGACCCCATGATCGGTATACAGCCGACGGTACGCGTCCCAGATGGTCGCCCCGGCCTCGATGCCAAACCATCCGGTAGCAGCATCGCGCCAAACCAGACTCATGGGCGACACGTCGATGATGACACCGCCGTTGTTGTTGCTCACGAAATCTTCGTAGCAATGACCGCCGCTGCGAACGGTGACACGCCGGTGGTCGTCGACGGCCTGCTGAACCGCCTGAACGATCTGATCGGTGGTCCCGCATACCGCGACATAGGCGGGCTGCCCCTCCCAACGGAGGTTGAATCCGTGAATCAGGGTCTGGTACCGCGGGTCCGCAGGTGGCACCTGCTCGCCGGGAGACGCCGAGAAGGGAGCAGGAGTCTGGGCCAGAACCCGGACGTCGGGCAGGTGGTCGAGAGCAAGGGCGCCCGTTGCCGCCGTGCTCGTCTTCAGGAAGTTCCGACGGTTGAGTTGATGGTGGGTCATGTGCCTTTTCTCCTCCAAACCACGCGAGCAGCGCATGCGCAGTCCATGCTTCAGGGGCGAGGATCCGCAGGCGATCTCGCCTGTCATTGTGGTTTTGGTCCCTATCTGGTGATGATAGGGGGAAACCATGCAGATTCCACCCCCAGATCGGGGAAATCGCGAGTATCGACCTTCCAGAGCCATAGCTACAGCCAACGACCACGGAGCGCGCTGTACTCCACCGAAGTCTCCGGACGGACCATCAGCACATGAGAGATCACTCGGCTTGTGTTCGATACGGCTGCAGAATGCGATCGATTGCGCAGGTAACCCATTCGACAATCGTTCCCTCCCCGGAAATCGCATACGTCACCATTGCCCCCGACCACGTCGTATAGATGATTTGCCCCAACCGCTTGGCATCGACCCCGTGAAGCTCTCCCGCCTCGATCGCCGCCTCGACCAGCGTCTGAAACGCCTCGACGATGCCCGCCGTGTACGCCTGAACGAGCGGCCGCAGTTCATCATGCGACAGTTCGACATGCAGCTGCGCAAGCGAATTGGCCATCATCACCGGATCCTCGATTCCATGCAACAGGGCTGGGATCGTCGCATGAAGCGCGGCAAGCGGTGATTTCGCCCCCTCCAGCGATCGCTCCGCCAGCTCCTTGAACTCCGCCATACCGTCGTTGATGGCAGCCGCCATCAGACCGATCTTCGACTGAAAGCGCTGAATCAGGGTGGCGGGGACAACACCCGCCTCCAATGCGACATCGGCGAGCGTCCACGAGGTCGGACCCTTTCGCAGATGGACGCGATAGAACGCCGCGATCAGCGCTCCGTCCTCGATTTTCCTCGGCCTCCCCCGTCTCGATCCTTGCATCTCGTTCCCACCCCGATATACTAAACGTCTGTTCATTTAGTATCACCTGGAGGTAACATGTACGAGTCGCACGAAGATCTGCAGGCACTTCAGGACCTGCTCGACCGCAGTCATGCCGTACGAGGCAAGCACATGCGGTCGATCATCACCGACGATCGTCGTCTCACGGCACAGCAACTGAGCGATCGCCTTACCGGCATGCGATTGCTCAGTCTTGCAACTGTCACGAAGGACGGACGACCGCGCAATGCACCGGTGGATGGCTTCTTCTATCGGGGCGCCTTCTGGTTCGGCTCGTCGCCATCTGCCCTGCGGATTCGCCACATTCGGCAGCGACCCCAGATCAGCGTGACCTACCTCGAAGGCGAAGCACTCGGCATCGTTGTCCACGGACGCGCGGAGATCGTCGATCACGAGACTGAGAGGTTCCGAGGGTTCGCACGCCATGCAGCGGAAACCTATGGGGAATGGTGGCCGAAGCAGATGATTGCCTGGCACGAGGAATTCGGTGGGCCCGCCCCCTACGCGCAGATCAATGCCGACCGGATGTTTGTCTTCGCCATGCCTGCGCAACCGCCGCCTGAGACTCCATTCGCCGAATATTGAGGTGCTTGGAGGCAACCCGCCACCGAATGGCCGTCTGCGGATTAGCCGAATATCGCCATGTATCCGCTGCGTAAAACAGGCCCGCACTATGCGGTGATCGTGGCCGCCTCCGCGGTCGATACCAATGGTGGTCCGGTCATCAATACCGACGTGCAGATTCTGAACATCGACGATGAGCCGGTCGCCGGTCTCTCCGGAGTAGAAAACTGCGTCGCAAGCCCGGGCGTCAATGCCTCCTATGGTGCTGGCATGACTCCCGGCGTCGCCCACGCTTTCGGATATGCTGCCGCCAAGCATGCTGGTGGAGTCACCAGAGAAGTCTGTCTGATTCCATCGACCTGCGATGAACCGGCAGGGCAGAGAGTTGGGCGCTGCGGGAGCTTTCTGCCGATGCATATAGCATGCACACAGACAGACGAAGTAACGCCGGACTATCCCGATCGGCAGATCGTGGCGCCGATCGGAATAGTCCCGTTGGGGAATAACCATGCCGAGACCGCTGAGCCAACTCTTCCACACCCGCATTCAGGATGAATCCGTAAGGACGCAAACACGCACCTTCATCACCCTGCACAAGCACCATCAGCGCGGAAAAGATCTCACGGCGTATGCGCTTGCTGCGTCGCCAAACGGACGTCTCCTCGGTCTCGAATCTTACGAGGGAATATTCATCGGCCGAGAAATCGTTGGCTATACATGGTTTCTCGCCATCTCCTGACGCGTGGGGAGGGACAGAGGACCAATCACAGGTAGGCGTGCGAGCAACTCGACATCATCGTGCATGGCACTGCCACACTCGCAGGACCGGAAGATCAGCAGTTTTGCGACGTTGCCGACGAGTGGCGACCGCACCGAGGGAATTCGGCAAAGGAATGGGTCCTGTCTGCAACGTGCGCCCGCATAGACCGACGTCGCATGTTGGCATTGACCATGGCTGAATCGCGTCCACCAATCGCTTGACAAGCTTGAGGGGAATTCTCTGTCTCCGGAGTACCTCGTTCGTTGTCAAACGTGCCACATTGTCGCAAGAAACACCCACCATGGTCTGAAAAATGCGAATGAAGTATGAGTTTCGCAACGTCCCACGTTCCATCGTCGAGATCTGGTCGTGAAACCGACGCAGATCCGACAATCCTCAGGAGGACATTTCATGCCTGACGATCGCTCACGCTTCACCCATTCCGTCTCGCGTCGCGGCGTTGTCAAGACTGCCGCAGCTACCGCCGTCGGTGCCGCCATCACGGTGGGTGCCTCAAGCATGGCCGGAGCCCAGGGTGCAACTCCAGGCGCATCCCCGGCGTCCGCAGCCTCACCTGTTGCCGCCTCGGTCTCCAAGGTCGCGGAACGCGCTTCCGGCGATGTCCGGGCCGCCGGATTCTGGAGCCCTGAAGAGCAGAAACAGCTCGAGTTGGTCTTTGCCGCCTTCAAGGAAAAGTATCCCAAGATCAACGTCAAGGTCGAGCCGGTCGCCTCGGACTACCTGACAAAGATCCAGACCGATATTGCTGCCGGCAATGTAGCCGACATCTTCATGGTGCAGAACGAATACGCCCAGGATTTCATGTCCCGCGATGTTCTGCTCGCAATCGACGACTACATGAAGGAAGACGGCGTTACCAAGGAAGAGTTCTACACGCCGCTGATCGACGCCTACACCTGGAAAACGAAGCTCTATGGGCTGCCGAAGGACTGGTCGCCGGTCGGCATGGTGTATGACTCCGCGCTGTTCGACGAGGTGGGTGTCAAGCCTCCAACAAACTGGGACGAACTCAAGGATGTGCTCACCAAGCTGAAGGACAACAAGGGATCAGCTCAACTGGCACTGGATCCTCAGTTTGCCCGCTTCGTGATCTTCCTCTTCCAGGCCGGGGGCAGCATCACCAACCCGGAAGTGACCGAGATCCAGCTTGGGTCGGACGCCGCGAAGACCGCACTGACCGAGATGTATGGCCTGTACAAGGATGGGTTGGCGTCGCCGTCGGCCGATATCGGAGCGGATTGGCCGGGCGATGCGTTCGCCAAGGACCTTTCCTCGGTCATCTTCGAAGGCAACTGGGTTTTCCCGTTTCTGAAAACGAATGCACCGGACAGGAAATACGGCATCGCCGAACTTCCAGCCGGTCCTGGCGGCAAGGGAACGCCGGCGTTCACCAACTCCTATTCGATCTTCGCCGGATCCAAGAACCCGGACGCCGCCTGGGTGGTCGTCAACTTCCTGACCGGGGCGGAGGGCGCCGAGATCGCCAGCAAGCTCGGCCTCGCTGTTCCAGGTCGCCCCGATCTCGAGGCGGGATGGCTCAAACTCTTCCCGGAGCGCGCGCCGTATCTTGCCGCCGGCAAGTATGCAACGCCGGTTCAGTACGGACCGGGCGGCCAGAAGTTCCAGCAGGACGCGGACGCAGTTCTCCAGTCGCTGTGGGCTGGCCAGATCGACGAAGCGGCAGCTTCCAAGCAGATCAACGATGTCGCCACCAAAGACATCACCCTGACTGGCGGCCAGTAAACCATCCGTACCGAGCGCTCCTGCATGGAATCCATGCAGGAGCGCCTGTGCTGACGACGCCGTTTCCTTGATTCCTCCCGGCACGTTTCCACGTTCCGCGGCGCGATCACCAGGCGGCTCGAAAGACGTTTACCGTTCACCTCGTTCCGGGGAAAACCATATGGCCTCAGTTCCACGGCGGTTCAAATCCCGAAATCCCCTGGCAGCAGAGGATGCGATTGCGGGATGGCTGTTCATCGCTCCGGCGATCATTCTGGTTGCTGTCTTCATCTTCTGGCCGATCCTCCAGATATTCTGGTTGAGCTTCCATACATGGAGCGTCATAACGCCCGAAAAGCCATGGGTCGGCCTGCAGAACTATCGCGACTTCCTGCAGGATCCGGATTTCAAGATCGCGTTGCGAAACACGCTCTGGTACTCGATAGGTGTCGTTCCGATCCAGACATTCCTCGGTGTCTTTCTCGCGGTAATGGCCAACCAGAATATTCGGGGGCGAGGATTTTTTCGGACGGCGTTCTATTTCCCGTCGATCAGCTCGACTGTCGTGATCGCAGTCATCTTTCTTTGGCTCTACCAACAGAACGGCCTGATCAATTTCGCCTTGCGCAAGATCGGATTCGCGCCACCGCAGCCACCATGGCTCGCCAACCCCAAAGGCGTGATCCAGATGATCCTGAACGGGTTCGGGGTCGAGCATGTCAATCTCTGGTTCGCCGGACCGAGTGTGGCGCTGCTGTCGATCATGTTGATGGCGATCTGGACCTCCATGGGTGGATACATGGTGATTTTCCTTGCCGGTCTGCAGGATATTCCGGGTGAGGTCTATGAGGCCGCGTCGCTGGATGGCGCCACGAAGCGCCAACAATTCACCCAGATCACCATCCCGTTGCTGCGTCCTGTCATTTTCTTCGTGGTCACGCTTGGGTTTATCGGCACCTTTCAGGTGTTCGATTCCATCTACATCATGGCTCCTGGTGGCGCTCCAGCGAAAACCACGCTGACGCTTGGCTATCTGGTGTACCAGCAAGGCTTCCAGAACTTCGCCATGGGGTATGCCTCGGCAATCGCCATCGTCCTTTTTGCCATCATTCTCTCAATCTACCTGTTTCAGCGCCGATTCCTCGGCCGCTCGGAACAGATGTAAGAAAGCGCCTCGACGATGGAAACCACTATCACGCAACAGATCTCGGCGGGTCGCGAGGGAGAAGTCAAGGGCAACCGATCATCAGGGTCGAAACTCGTGATCGGACTGGCCTATACAATCCTGGTGCTCGTCGGAATTCTGATGTTCGTCCCGTTCGTCTTCTCGGTCGCTACCTCGTTCAAGACGCCACCCGATGCGGCCAAACTCTCGTTCGCGACGATGTTCTGGCCGCGTACGTGGACCCTCGATGCATACCGGACGGCTCTCGATTCGAATATCTCGCGCTGGTTCATCAACAGCGCGCTGATAGCATTCCTGTGGATCGTGGGACGGGCGTTCATGGATACGCTCGCCGGGTATGCGTTCGCACGGATGCGCTTTCCCGGTCGCGATTTCATGTTCCTGCTTATTCTGGGCACGATGATGGTGCCCGGGATCGTGATGATTATTCCGCGCTTCATCCTGCTGAAGGATCTCGGCATCCTGAACACCTACGGGGCACTGACGATTCCGTTCCTGGCTGACGCATTCGGGATATTCCTGATGAAGCAGTTCTTCGAATCGATTCCGATCGACCTCGAGGATGCAGCCCGGATGGATGGAGCGACACGCTTCCAGATCTTCCGGACGATCGTGCTCCCGAATGCCATCCCGGCTCTCTCGGCGCTCTCGATCTTCAGCTTCCAGGGAAGCTGGAACAACTTCCTCGAACCGCTCATTTTCATCTCTGGCGGCAACACGGATCTCTACACGCTCCCGGTCGGTCTCGCCAACTTCAAGTCCCAGTATCAGACCAACTGGCCGGTCCTGATGTCGATCGCGGTAGTCACGACCGTCCCGATCGCGTTGTTCTTTCTCGTGTTCCAACGGTACTTCATCGCCAGCAATGTCTCCTCGGGGATCAAGGGGTAGCACGGGGAAGTGTGCGACGATAAGGACTGACAATCTGATCTCGCACGCTCGTACCCTTTTCGGCGGACCGCAAGAACCTGTTCAGCCGGGAAGGGCACCAGGCGAAAGGGCCTCATGCTCGATCTGGAATTCACGCTCAAAAACAACGAACTTTGCCTCTTCGGACGCGCTCACGAGCGTGCCGACATGCATGAGGCAGGGCTCTTCGTCCGAGACACCCGCTTCCTCAGCCATTTCGACACCAGGATCAACGGTCAGGCACTGGAGGTCCTGACAATTCGGACAGTCGATCCTTCTACCCTGATCGTTACCTCGTCGAACCGCGCGCTCGTGCTCGCCGATGGTCGCACCCTGCAAGGTCAATCCATCGTGGTGATCCAGGAGGTCAGGCTGGATACTGCGATCAATGTCCAAACGGTGATCCAGAACTTCGACGGTGAAGCCGTCGCCTTGCCGATCACGTTCGAATTTGGAGCCGACTTCCGGGACATGTTCGATGTTCGCGGCATGACACCTGTTCGCCGAGCGACGCCGCTGGCCGCGAACGTGGACGACGCTGCCATCATTCTGGCGGCGGACAGCAGCAACGGGGAGCCGATCTCTACGGTGATCCGGGCGACTCCCAGTCCGGACGATGTGATCGCCAGTCAGCATGCCGAGTCGGAGAGCAGCGTCACCCTCGAATATCGCGTCGAACTCGCGCACAACGAACGCTTCTCCATCGCACTTACCATCGAACCGCATCCGACAGGGACGCCGCTGAAAACTGTCGACAACGCAGCCGGCGACTTCTCTGCCCATTTCAACGTGACAAGCGGGTCTCCGCTCTTCGACACGTTCATCGCGCAATGCGACCGGGATCTCGCCATGTTGCAAACCTCCTTCCCGGAAGGTGACATCCCTGCGGCGGGGATCCCTTGGTTCATCGCTCCGTTCGGACGAGATAGCCTGATCGTAGCCCTGCAAACCACCCATGCGTATCCCGAGCGAGGCGCGTCCACGTTGCGACTTCTCGCGAATCTCCAGGGAACAAAGGATGATGCGTGGCGCGAGGAAGAGCCGGGCAAGATTCTGCACGAGATGCGCTACGGCGACATGGCACGGAGTGGACAGGCGCCACACAGCCCCTACTACGGTTCGATCGACTCCACTCCACTCTTCGTCATGGCGTTCGCCCAACATTATCTCTGGCACAAGGACGATGCGCTTTTCGATGAACTCGTGGGAAACGTTCAACGCGCGCTCGACTGGATCGAGACGCGTGGGGATCTTGATGGCGATGGGTTCGTGGAGTTCGGCGGGAAGGCGAACGACGGTGTTCACATCTCGCAGCAGGGATGGAAGGACAGCTTTGATTCCCTGCACTTCGCGGATGGGAGGGAAGCCGAAGGGCCAATTGCGCTTGTCGAAGTGCAGGGGTACGTCTTTGCATCGTATGCCTGGCTGGGCGAAGCAGTCCGCCTGCGCGGCGATCACGAATGGGCGAGCGCGTTGACAGCCAGGGCCGACAAGCTCCGCTCGCTCATCGATGTGTCGTTCTGGATGGACGATGTTGGCTACTATGCGCAAGCTCTCGATGGTGCGAAACAGCAGGTCGATGCGATCAGCTCGAATCCCGGACACCTGCTCTTCTGCGGCGTGCCCACGCAGGAACGCGCGGATCGCATCGCGACGATGCTTGGCAGCCCCGAGCTCAACTGCGGCTGGGGCATCCGGACACTCGGTACCAGCATGGCGACCTACAACCCGTTGAGCTATCACAATGGTAGTGTCTGGCCACACGACAGCAGTCTCGCAATGGCCGGATTGGCACACTACGGTCATCTCAAGCTGGCACGCGACCTGATCGATGGACTCGTCGGACTCTATGCGGAAGCGCCCGACCGCCGGTTGAGGGAACTCTATTGTGGATATGCACGGTCCGACACCAATCCCTGGCCAGTCGATTACCCGGTGAGTTGCAGCCCTCAGGCGTGGGCGGCCGCGACCGGTCTCCTGGCAATACGGGCTCTGCTGAATATCCAACCTGATCCAGAGGCAAGAACCGTGACTGTGTCCGGTGCGATACCGGACGAGTGGAGACCGCTTCATGTGGAGCGCGTTGCCGCCTTCGGAAAGAGCTTCGAGATCGTTTCCAACGGCTCAGAACTGGCTGTTGTCGAAATCTAGCTGTACGACCGAGCTTCCGGCAACCGGTATCCGAGATCGAGAGCACCTGGGGAAGATGCAGCGACCTTCCCCGAGGCCCTCGAATCAGCGCGAGCAATTCACGTTGGAATGACGAACGCATGCGTGCCAACGTTCTCAGCCGATGTCAGGCTGAACATGGCATCGTCGTTCATGGCGAGCTGTGATCTGCTACGAGCGGGTTAGCGATGGTGGTCCCGCCACTGGATCATCTCACGAAGAAACCCCATATCGAATTCGGGTCCGGTCTCCGCGACCGTCACGTGGGAGAAGCCCGATTCGACGAACGCGTCGAGATCTCCGACGGTTTCCGCCCTGATATCGACACAGCGTTCGATATCGGCGGGATTCCGGCTCACTCGTGCGCACCATTCATCGAGGATGGCGGCTTTATGCCTGACCGTTTCGGCGTCGCCAAACAGATGCCACATATCGGCGTACTGCGCGACAATCCTCAACATCACCTTCTCGCCGGACCCTCCGATCAGGACCGGTATGTGCCCATGAACCGGCCCGGGATTGAGGACGCTCATCCTTTTTGAAATCGCTTCAAGCGAGTTTTCGAGATCGAGCGGGCGACGTCCGTTGGGCGCATAGTCGTAGCCATACTCAATGAATTCCGACGCGTTCCAGCCCGCCCCAATCCCCAGGACAGCGCGTCCAGCAGAGATGTGATCGATGGTTCGGATCATATCCGCCAGCAGGTTCGGGTTGCGAAACGCGTTGCACGTCACGAGACACCCAATTTGGGGATTCGTGGTCACCTCCGCCATCGCCGCCAGCATCGCATACGCCTCGAAATGCGGGCCATGAGGATCGCCGGTGGGGGCCAGCAGATGATCCCAGTTGAAAATCGCATCGACTCCAAGTTCATCCGCCGCGATCCAGGCGGCACGATTCCGTGCATATGTCGCGTGCTGTTGCCCAGCTTGAAAGCTGACCTTGACGGGACGGACGGCATCACCGCCGACGTTGGCAACACGAGCTGGAATGGGCATCGATTCCCTCCAAATACAGTCGCTGACGAATCGGTCCCTGGCCTTCCTGGCCACCGGTGAAGGTCAGGGACCGATTCGTCCCGCTATGACGCTCGTCGCTCGTCACGCCATCGAATTACGTCGCGGAGGCGTCCCAGATCGTACTCCGGTCCGATATGATTGACGACGAAGTGAGAGATCCCCAGCGCGATATATGCCTCGATATCCGCTTCCTGATCCTGCTTCAGTTCGATTGCACACTCGATCTCGGACGGATCGCGTCCCACTTTGGCACACCAGTCGTCGAGGACGGACAACTTGTGAGCAATGACTTCCAGCGACCCCCCGCCATGCCAGATATCAGCATGCTGTGCGACCAGACGCAGCGTGACTTTCTCGCCACTGCCGCCGATCAGGAGCGGTATATGTCCATTCACCGGGCCGGGATTCACCTTGCCGAGGCGGTCCTCGATAATCGGCAGATCACGGGCGAGGTCCCGCAGCCGGCTCCCCGCCGTCCCCAGCTCATAGCCATATTCGTTGTAGTCGCGCTCCATCCAGCCGGAGCCGATCCCCAGAACGAACCGTCCACCCGAGATATGGTCGAGGGTGCGTGCCATATCGGCAAGCAGGTTTGGGTTGCGATAGGAATTGCAGGTAACAAGGGATCCGATCTGCGCCTGGTGAGTGACTTCGGCCATCGAGCCGAGAAGCATATAGGCTTCGAGGTTGGAGCCAGTCGGATCGGCACCGGGGATCGAGGGAAAGAAATGATCCCAGTTGAAAATCACGTCGACCCCTAATTCGTCGGCTCCGATCCAGGCGGCACGCTGGTCCTTGAAGGTCCCGAGCTGGAGTCCTACCTGAGCGCTTACCTTGATGGGGTGACGGGATCTGACCGTCGCGCGTTCAACGTCTGACATGATGCTCCCTGTGAGAGAAGGAGAGGACAGCATACATGCCCTCTCCTTCCGCGTAGCCTGTCTGGGATGTCGATAAGCAAATATCGTACTCGCCATCCAAACGCGAGCCGAGTCGTGACCTAGCGGTTGTCGCGCCAGTTGACGAGTTCACGGACGAGTCCAAAATCGAACTCCGGACCACCTATCCCGACCGTAAAATGTGTGACGCCCAGCGCCACGTAGCCGTCGAGATCCTTCTGGGTCTCAGCGTTTATGCCTGTCGAGCGCTCGATCTCCAAAGGATCGCGACCAATCTTGGAGCACCACTCCTCCAGGACTTCGGCCTTGTGCTTCGCCGTTGCGAGATCGCCCCACGAATGCCAGATGTCGGCGTGCTCGGCGACGAGTCGAAGGGTGACCTTCTCGCCACCGCCGCCGATAAGAATCGGAATGTGCCCGTTGACCGGCCCCGGGTTGAGCTTGCCAAGACGGTCCTTGATGATCGGGAGATCGCGACCGAGATCCTTCAGGCGGCTGGCAGCCGTCCCGAATTCATAGCCATAGTTGAAGTAATCGCGTTCCGCCCAGCCCGAACCGATACCGAGCACGAAGCGACCGCCGGAGATGTGGTCGATCGTGCGCGACATGTCGGCCAGCAGGTTCGGATTGCGATAGGAATTGCAGGTGACCAACGCACCGATCTGGGCTCGCTCGGTCACTTCCGCCATCGCCGCCAACTGCGTGTAGCACTCGAAGTGAAGACCATCCGGTTCGCCACTCAACGGGTAGAAGTGGTCCCAGTTGAAGATGACATCGACGCCAAGGTCATCGGCCTCGAGCCACGCCTTGCGATGATCCACGTATGGAGCGTGTTGGGGAGAAACCTGAAGGCTGACTTTAACCTTGTGCGGTGATGCTTGCTGAGGAGATTCTGTCACTGAGCTGGATCCTTCCGGCGATTCCACGAGGCGCAACGATCGCCCCGAACATGAGGGTAGCAACTATCCTGCCAAACAGCTACTGCCCATCGATGTTCTTCGACATCCACGGTGTCCTGAAACATGACTCCATGGGCCCGACCGACACGACCTTCCCGCCACCAGGATCACTCCGTGAAACGAGAACAAGACGACTCAGGAGTTGCGTTCAGGTTTGGATGGAGGCCGATTGTGGAATGAAGGGTCGGCAACTTTTCGGTCGCTCGAACTTGCATCCCGATGCCAGCTCCAGGAATTCGGCTCGTTCCCATCTCCGGCAGTCCCGACGTCGGTTGATCCCTGCGCATCGGTCTCTGCGTTCTGCACAGGAGGTGCGGGTCGCGGGGCAGGATCTGCGCTGGCGGGCCGATCGAAATCACTCGGTCCATGACCTTTATCGACATCGGGTGGATCGTCGGGATTCCCGTCGTCTCGGGACGACGCACGCGCCAGCATCCATCGCCAACCGGACATCTGGACAGGTTGGTCCCCATCGCGGCGCGAATTCAGCCAGTCGGTGAGAATGACCTGAATCGCCGCGGCGATGGGAATGGCAAGGACCGCCCCGACGATCCCCAGAAACTGTTGCCCAGTCAGAATCGCGAGAAACACGGCGAGTGGAGAGAGTCCGACGGCCCCTCGCATGACGCGAGGCACGAGAAACCAGTTCTCGAGCGATTGCATGGAAACGATGATAACGGCCGTGATGATCGCCTTGTCCCATCCCACCGTCGTCGCGAGGATCACAGCTGGCACACCACCGATCCAGGGACCGATGATGGGGAGAATTTCGGTCAAGCCGGCCCACAGACCGAGGAGCGGCCAGAAGGGCAGCGCGATGATCCCGTAGCTGGTCGTCGCGATCGCCCCGATGATGAAACAAAGCAGGAGTTGGCCGCGCATCCAGCCACCGACCTTGATTTCGACGTCGCCCCAGATCCGATTGACTCGCCCCTGCGATCGCTCCGGAAGTTGGCCGATGATCAGCTTCCGGATCAGCGACTTCTCCATCAGATAGTAGAAGGTGATGACGAGCAGGCTGATCGTCGAGACCAGAACCGTGCCGATCGACACGACGAAGGGGAGAACGCGTTGTGCGGTATCGGACGAGACTCCATTGGCAGGCTTGTCCGAGAAATCCAGCACTCGACTCAACGCGTCGACACCAAAACCGCTCAACAGCGGGTTCGCGCTGGAACGCCAATCCTGCCGCAGTTTCTCGAGTTTGTCGGGAACCTCTTGCCGAAACGTGTCAGCCTGACTTCCGATGACCGGGATAATCGCGAACACCAGCAGCGCCAGGCCACCGATGATGATGATGTACACCATCGCGATAGCGGCTGGCCGGGGCACATGTCGTCGTTCCAGCCAGGAGACTGGCCCTTCCAGAATCGTGCCGAAAAGCAGGGCCAGAAGCCCCAGCACCAGCACGATCTGGATCTGTGTCACGATCCAGAACAACAGCAGAACCAGAAACAGGGATACCGGTGTCAGACCCGTTCGCCGACGAAAACCCGACTCGTCCGGATCGGGACCACCTGCATTGATTCGTCCGCCCGGGTTCGTCGTGGTGGTGACCATTCCGACGTATCACTCCTCGTGTCTTGGGCTACACACCGGGGATTGCTGCCCGGACGATGCCTGAACCACCCTACTGACATCGGACCCCACACGGTTTCGATCAGGCGTGGCATGAATATGTCGCTAACTGTACCCTGAACCGCCCGACTCGAAGGTTCGGGACCAATTCCCAAGGACGATGAACGTATCTCAGTCACTCAGGCACGACAAAGCCCGGCGATGAACCGGGCTTTGTCGTGTCGTACCTCACGAAGGCTGGACGATGTCAACAGCAATATCAGGCGGCGCCTTTATCCTGAAACGGGCGCACCCGCCAGTACTTCTCCTCGAGCGGGTTCACTGGCTGACGCTTTTCCTGCGCGGTGAGATCGTTCCACACGGTCGAGAACGAGAAGAACTCGCGACCATTCACTACTACGCGACGGGCGGCACCGAACGGTCGTGTTACCGCAAAAATCTCGCGAGGTGGGCGGGAGACAAACTCGGTCTGAAACCAGCCATGATCGGGGCATTCTCCGGCATGCAACTGCCACACGGTTGTGGCGGTAACACCGCCGAGATCACGAACGATCACGTTGGTCAGTTCTCTGGCGCAGATTGGACAGCGCATCGGAGTGCGAACACGCATGCGATCGCGAGCTTGTGACATCGGTGCGGGTTGATTCATCTCTTTACTCTCTTGCGCTGAACGATCAGCCTGAGTACGGTGCACGTCATTGCGAACAAACCGCGAGTATGAGGAGGAAAGGAACAATAACGAGGGAAAAGACGGACGTATCGGAAGTTGCACGTCCCATTCGACGGGGGCAAGTCTCCTGGCAAGTGGGCAGGAAACGTGGAAACGCAAGTGATCACGTCTATTTTAGCAGTTCGCGGGCCGAGAATCATCTGTTTTCACCACGCAACAAACACGAGCAACATGCGTTACCCCCGCTCTGACTCAGCTGCCTACATTGGGACATGCGTTGAAGCAATCGCCGCAACATTTGTACCCGAGGACCAGATGAGGGATCAATATCGAGTTGGCGTGATATTTGCTACCTTCAAAAGGTAGAATCCGCGGAGGCGATGATGCCCCGATCACCTCATTTGTCAATCCTGCATTCCCATCGGTCTTGCTCATTGAAGAACGGCGGGGTCAATCGGGCCCTGTCACTGGAATTCAAGTTGTGAGGGTACCTCCATGTCGCAATCACCTGTCAATTCATCCGCATCGACCGGCCTCGGCAGCGGTGAGCAGGACAAGATCATCGACTCGCTGATCGCTACGTATCGCGAACTGAATCTTAAAGTTCGCCCGGTGCCGGAATCACAACTGACCGGGAGATCGACGGGTTCGGAATCGGTGAAGAGCCTCCTTCAACACCTGCGAGATCAGGAACTGACGTTCGCGCAGTCCCTGAAGGTTCAGTTGAGTGGCGTCGCACCTGAAGAAGTTGGTGGCGAAAGCGCTCCGGTGATTGGCCTCGAGACCGAGGAAAACTCGGTACCGATGCTTATCTCCCAATTTGGGACCGCACGTGCAACGACCCTTTCGCTGTTGAAGGGGCTGGCTCCAGACGCCTGGAATCAATCGTTCAGGGATGGAAAATCCCTGCTCGACCATATTCGAGGGATCATTTCGCGAGACACAAGCATCCTCGACCAGATATCATCGGCGATGAAAGCGAACTAACGGGGGCTCAATGCCCTCTGGAGGAGCGGCATGTCGATGAGTACCCCAGCACAATCACTCACATCTTTGGGCTGGTATCAGCGGGCGCTCGATGAAGCAGCCGACGGACGCCGCACGCGCGTGATGCGCTGGTTCCGAGGGCGCTCGTTCCTCATGTTCCACCTCTCGCTGTACGCCGTCGGAATCGTCGCACTGTTTGCGATCGATCTCATCCGCACGCCGGAATCACTATGGGTTGGAACGGTCGCGCTCGCGTGGGCCGCGCTGATAGTGATTCATGCCGCATTTGCCGGTCTCATCTGGGCCGTGGGATTGCTGCGCGACGATATGCCGAGGGAGGCGCCCGAGCCGGGTTGGTTCTCCTCCGGATGGCGGGGAACTCGCACGGAACCGCAGGTAGCAGCGTTTCGATCGGCGACGGAGCTGCCGGCAGCTCCGGCAGCTCCGGCAGAAACCGAGCATCCACTACCGCTAACGGTTCCTCAGGCATGGGCAACGTCGCAGCCTGTTCAGGCGGCACCACGCGTGCCGGATCCAGCGTCAACAATTTTTCACGAGCCTGCCGTTGCCGGTGCATATCCGTTGAGGGCCGAACCTGGCGAACCCTCGCAGTCGCCATGGGGTGGTTGGGAACCGACATCGGCAGCGGATGTCGCGAGGGGCGCAACGTCGGGGAGCCGCGCGTCGGAGCGAGCCTCCTGGACCGAAGCATCGGCAGTCGCGTGGCTTGCCCAGGCGTCGAATGTCCCACCTGCGACAACGTCCTCTGCGCCGACCGGCGATGCACATCCCGACGCCTTCGAGGAACACCTGAGATCCAGGTTCAAAACCAGATACGCCGCACAGGATAACGAATCCTCCGAGGCCTCCAATGCCCGCAACGCTTCAGATGATTCGGCGGGGACATCGCGTTCATGACCTCGATCACAAGGGATTTCACTGTCGCCGTGTTCGTTGTCTTCAACGACCAACTGATTCTCCACGTCCATTCGAAGCTCAATCGCTGGCTTCCACCGGGGGGCCATATCGAGCCGGACGAGTTGCCTGACGAGGCAGCCATCCGCGAGGTGTTCGAGGAAACGGGACTGGCGATCGAGCTTGTCGGCGAGCGGGGGCTGCCGGTGGATTATCCGGGTCAACCCCGTCAGCTCGTGCGGCCCGAAGGAATTCAGGTCGAATCGATCGGACCGGGCCACGAACATGTGGATCTGATCTATTTCGCACGCCCGCGTCGCCCGACCCCAGACGGCGATTTCCCCACGTTGAATCCCGGCATGACGTGGGTATCGGCTTCGGAGCTTGCCACCCTCGATCTATCGGAGGAGATGAGAGATTGGGCCGCGCTTGCCTTCAGTGCGCTTGGGGTCCGTTGATGTCATTCCCACAACAGACGAATCAAGGGAATGTTCACACGAGAATCTGGAGTGGCCTCGGCGAACAGGGTTGGCCGGATCGATCCTGGATCGGCGAGACACTCAAGAGCGGTGATACGACCTGGTTCGCACGGATCGATCCCACAGGCAACCCGGGTTTGCCACCGATCGTCATGATTCACGGACTCGTCGTTTCCGGCGCCTACTTTCGGCCGGTGGCCATGTATCTGGATAACGACCTTTCCCTCTATATCCCCGATCTCCCCGGATTCGGCCATAGCGAGACCGATGGCAGCATCTGGACGCTGGACCAGCACGCCGACGGACTTGCGGCGTGGATGGTTGCGCACGGTCTGTCGGACGCGGTGATGGTTGGAAACTCACTCGGGTGTCAGGTCCTGACCTTGCTCGCCGTTCGCTACCCGAAACTCGTCCATTCGCTCATTCTGATCGCGCCAACAGTGGATCCCGACGAATCCAGCGTGCCACAGATCGCCTGGAGGGCGATGCTGGACGTCCCGCGTGAGAACCCATCGATTTGGTCGATCTGGATCCCTGACTTCCTGCGCGCCGGACCCATGCGTGCGATTCGGTCACTCAACTCCGGTCTCCGGGATCCGCAGACATACCGCCTCGATGACATTCGTCAACCGGTTCTGGTCATCGGAGGCGAGCGGGATCCGATCATCTCGCCGGAGTGGGTTCACGAGATGGCAGCGCTGATCCCGAATGGAGAAGCGATGATTCTGCCCGGCGCCTCCCACGCCATGAACTACAGCGACCCAGAAGCGCTCGCCAAGGTCATTCAAGAAGCAGTGGGTCAAGCAGGATAGCAGGATGGGTTCGGCGGGACGGTTAACCGCGCGACAATCACACACGTGAGCAATGCTGCACCGAAGGAACAGACTTTTTCATTGATAGGCCGTCACTAATTGACTGCTTGACCACTGCGGTGAAGATTTCTCGACTGCTCGACAGGCAGCGCCACAAGCAGCGCGACGGGCCAGTTTCGGCGCTCGCACACGAGCGTTCCCAGCGAATCGGAGTCTGAGATTGACAGACCACGAGGCGTCTTTTTGAGCGGCTGATTCTGACTCTCGCTTCAACGACGTTGACGATGCAATCGTACTGTCCGTACACTAGCGGCATACTCATATGTGCAGCGTGTATGCGACGACACCTTACGCGGCACTGCCTCCGCAACCGCCTATGCAATCCGACCCTGGAATGACCATGAGAACTTCTGACGACATAGCTCCTCCATTCGCCATATCCGGGGCAATCCAGCGTCCCGAGACACCCCCCTCGCTCGATCGCGCGATCCTATTTCGGTCCGACGCGCCGGTCGTCACGCTGTTGCGTGAAGAATCGACCGCTCATCCATTCGCGGTGACGATTGCCGCCGCGTGGTCATGCTACGGAGCGAAGCCTGCGAACGCAACCAACGTATTGAAGCTTGTCTACGGCGCAGGTCCAGAAAAGCAGACTCCCGAGAAGGCCGCCGCCCGGGAATCTCGGCGTACGAAGGCCATCAAGCTCTACGCCGATCTGTTTGCAGCCGGTCATCACACGACCTTTCAGCATGCAACATTCATCTACGTCCTCGACAACGTCTCCCGCCTGGCGATCTGGTCGTTCTTTCATTCGCACCCGTTCTACAACTCGGAGCAGGTCTCTCAGCGTTATCGCGAGGTTACCGGCACCTCGATGGCGGCACCCGACCTCCCCGCTCATCTGCAGGGCATCTACGACGCCGCGATCGCCCGCAGCTTCTCGGGCTATCAAGCGATCACTCACCTCCTGACTCCGGACTTCCAGCGTCTGTACAGTCAGGTTTTCCCTTCGCGGGTCAAGGCGAAGGGGAAGAGCGCCATCGCACGCGTCGATGACGCCGTCCAGAAACGCGCTCAGGAGGTTGCCCGGTATGTCCTCCCGCTCGCTACCCCGGCGCATCTCTACCACACAATCAACGGCCTGACGCTGCTGAGGTACTACGTGCTGGCCAACCAACCCGATGTCCCCGAGGAAGTCCGGTACATCGTCAATCAGATGGTGGTGCAGGTGCTCGAGATCGATCCGTACTTCCTGGGAGGCCCCGGCCATCCGCTCGACCTGCGGGTTCTCAGCGCGGAACAGACGCTGGAGGCCGAGGCGTTTTCGAACTGGAAACACAACATCGATCAATCGCCCGACGACTCCGAGGAATATTTCACCGAGTACGATGCCCAACTTGGTGGTCTCAATTCCCGGCTCGCATCGTACAACCCGCATGCCGAACAGACGATGGCCGATGCCATCCGTGCGGTGAGGGCCCTCCCGAGATCCAGACTCAGCGATGCGGACGCGATCGCACAGGTGCTGGATGGGGCGCAGAATGGCTATCTCGGTCATTCCCTGTATCTCGGAATGCATTCCAAGTTGATGCAGACGATGAACCATGTGCCGTTCACCTTTCAAAAGAAGGTAAGCGGTGCAGAAGATGCCCAGAATCAACGGCATCGTGGGACGCCGAGCTCGAGCCCCCTGCTCACCGCTCACTTGCGACGCCAACCAGACGTAATCGTGCCATGGGCGATCCGGCAGAATCCGGCTGCGATGGCTGAATACACTGAAACCATTCATGCGATGTGGGATGCCAAGAATGCCCTGCTCGACGGGGGAGCCTCTCCTGAGGTCGCATTGTATCTGCTGCCTAACGCCCACAACGTGAGGTTCTACGAATCCGGCACGCTGTCCGGTTATTACTGGAAATGGATCAAGCGCCTCTGCCTCGACGCGCAGCGGGAAATATCCGATACCGCCATTCAGGAAGTGATGCAGGTCCGCGACGTGCATCCGATTATCGGCCACTATGTGGACGGTCCTCCATGCGTGATGCGGTCGCGTAGTGGTGCCAAGCCGATCTGCCCGGAGGGTGAACGCTATTGCGGGATACCCGTCTGGCGCGATTATCAGTTGGTCGATCTGCCCAAGAAGCGGGTGATGTAGCGGCCAACGCATGAGCGATCGACCGGCCGGTCACCTTGGTCGGGTAGCGAACACATGAGTGCGTGCGGTATGTTCTCCGTGGCATTTCCTGCGGGCGCCGGGGAGCGCCATGCGTCGTGGGAGTGGGGGCTGCGCATTCGATGATGCCTGTTGCGCGCTCGCGTTTGTGGAGCATCTCGCCGGTCGATCCGGTGTCCCGGTCGAACCTGTCGATTCACCTTCACCAATGGGCAAACGAAAGCACGGGACGTGAGCATGCAGGCAAACATGGTGGCTGACGACCAGCGCGGCGGCGTCATTCCGGCTGGAGACGGCGATGCCCCTTCCGGAATATCGAAGAACGCTGCGCTTGGCCCCCCGCCCGTCAAGGTCTCGCTTCTCAAACGAGGAGTACGCGGTTTCCGCAGCGCCTCGATAGAGCGAAAGTTCCTGATCGTCCTGCTCTGCATGTTTGCGGCGAAGGGCATCGCGATCAGCTTCATTCACCAGCCGTTCACGGGACACGACGAGGTCGCACATTACTCCTACCTGGAGATAGTCGCCACGCAGGGCCGGGTTCCGAACATTCCTGACCTCACGACATGGAACGCGGATTATCTCGCCAAAAAGCCTGACTCGGCGGACAGAATGCCGGCAAAGCTGTGGCCTTACTGTGAATATGTGACCAAGGACTGGAACTTCTGTCACGATCCGCGGTGTGCAGATCCCTGCTACCTGCAGAACATCCCGCCAGATTACAAGGTGGGCCCGAATGGCTGGATCTATACCGCCAATCATCCTCCCCTCTACTACCTCTACCTGACACCGGTCTACTGGCTGACGGAGCACCTCTCACCATCCACCCAGCTGTATTTCTTCCGGCTGGCCACGATCCCATTCGGACTGATCACGGTGCTGTTCGCGTACCTGACGGTGAGGGTGCTGTTTCCGACCGACCGATTCATGGCAATGACTGTTCCGGCGTTCGTCGCGTTCCAACCCCAGATCTCCTACGAGTCGTCGATGCTCAACAACGACATCGTCGCAATCGCGTTCACCAGCGTGGTTCTGTATCTCGTCGTGCTCGGACTGAAGAAGCGATTCCCTGTCTGGAACTGTGTCCTTCTCAGTGCCTTCTACGGGTTGGCAGTGCTCTCGAAAAACACGTCGCTCACGGCGGGTCTCATCATCGGGTTCGCGATGATCGCGGGCTTGGGATGGCGCAACTGGAAACAGTGGGTACCGAAAGGGACGATCGCGGCGGGTGTGGCCGGGTTGGTTGTCTGGCCCTGGTTTCTCTACCTGTGGGCGACCTACGGCAACTTCACAGCGCTGGCCCAGATCAAGGCGCTTCAGTGGTGGAACTATCAGGGTACGGCTCCGCCAACGATCTGGAGCATGCTGAGCAACAAGCGTTTTTTCTGGGCTCGCTGGCAGGAAACGTGGGGAGCGTTCGGATGGCGAATGATTCCACTCTCCGACACGCTGCTGAGAATCATCTTTTACCCAGTGCTCCTGGCACTCATCGGGCTGGCAGTATACGCGTGGCGATTCTGGAAGGCGCAGAAGCCGCTCCTTCAGGCGGAGTCTGATGACGAACGACTGGCCGTTCGCAGGGGCGCAGACTCGACCCTCGCGATCGTTCAGTGGCAGGTCGTGGCGCTCGTTACCCTGGCGCTCACCTGTGTGGTGGCCTACTACGCCATTCTCCAGTTCGGATTGACCTTCTCGCTGACACAGGCACGCTATTTCTTTCCCGCAATCAATGCTGGGGCGATTCTGATCATGCTCGGCGTGCGCTCATGGTTCCCTCGAAAATGGCTACCTTATGTTGCGCTGGTCGTCTTCGTCAGCCTCGTCGCACTGAATTTCTATATCTATACAAGTTATGTCGTTCCGTGGAATCTTACTGGTCAGTTCGCGAAGGATCAGGGTTTCTAGCGAACCGGTCGTGCTCGGCCATCGCAAGTCGCTTGGGGGTGGTCCAATGCATGCGACTGCTCTGGAAGGGCAACGTGTTTTGCGACTGAAAGCCATATCGCTCGATTGGCTGTGTCACTCAGGGACTCGCAATGCGGACGGCCTCGTACATGGAGGCTGCGTCGATCTGTCAAACGAGATTGATCGATAGGTCAGGCGCACCCGATCTATCGATCGATACAGCGTCTGGCACGTCCTGCAATGTCAAGCTGCAACATCCCGCCGTGTTCGGAAGTGAGGAAGGGACATCGACGGGATGCCGAAATGACCGAAGTGGTGGTCCACACGAGAGATCTCCCGAAGACCCATACAACCGCTGCAACCACCGGAACGACGGTACAGGCTCGAAACGACGGTACCTCGTCATGTCGAGCGAAGTCGAGACATCTCTCCGTTGACGCTTCCGAAAAGGATGTCTCGACAGGCTCCGGCGCATCTGCTGAAATGACGAGGACATTCCCATCGCGGTGTGCGTTATACTTTCCACTCACCAGTCTCCACGAGTCGTGCCGGCGCTGCTCGAACTCCTCGAACGAGAGTTCCACCACCGACCAACCGCTCCCGGAGGGGTTACATGCGCCGGATCGAGCATCACCGTTGCCACCTCCATCGACCACGTAACCATTCAGGGGTGATTCGTGACGTCCTCATTGGATTACGTTTCGCCTTGCTGCTTGCAGCTTTGCTGTCGGTATCGATCGCGGTGCCAGCCTTCGCTCAGGCCCCATCGAGTCCCTCTTCGACGGCAGCAGTCGGCCCGGTCCAGATCGTGGTAGAGGATGGCGGGGCGGTCGATGCCAAATCGATCATCCAGCAATATGGATCATCGATCCAAACCGCCATTTCCGAGAGCGCGATGCTATTCGGCATTCCCGCAGATCAGGCTGTCACGATCACGTTCGTGGCGACGGCGGATCCTGCTGTCACAGCCGCAATGCGGCCGATCCGCGATCTCGGGTGGGCACGTGTCGACGGGACACAGGCGATCGTCCTCGAGGATCGATTCGATCACCTGACATCCGCCCAAGCCGACAATCTCTTTCGCAACATCATCAGCCGACCGTCGATGCAGGATGCAGCGAACGGCAACCTGCCCGCTGGCTTGATGGATGGCATCGCCCGCTACTTCGAGCGTCCGATCCTCGCCGACCAGGCGCATTCCGGCGCCCTCGTGCAGGCCGCATCCCAAAGCGGCATTTTGCCCGACTTCGCGCCGCTGGTGAATCTGGGCGCCAACGGTCTCGATTTCGAAACAGCGACTGCAACCCGATACGCTCTCGTGGCATTCATCGTCAGCCGCTACGGGATCGGTTCGCTTCAGCACCTCGTGCAGTCGTTTGCAACGTCGCCGGTCGATTGGGAATCGTCGTTTTCAACGACCCTTGCCCAACCGCTCGATCAGTTGCAGGCTGCCTGGCGTGACTTTCTGCCCCGCTGGTTTGCTTCTGGATGGCAAACCAATGCGATCGATGCCTTCGATCTCGCCCCTGCCCAAGCCCTGTTCGACCGAGGTGCCTACGCCGCAGCCGCGGATCGCGCCGCGCTCTCACAGAAGCTCTTTACCGAGCTTGGGGGCGATGAACAACTCGCACGTATCGAGACACTGCTTGCCTTGTGCGCAGTGGGGGTCCAATCCGAAACCCTGATGACTGAAACCCGGCAGGCGTTGACGAACCACGACTATCTGCGCGCGCAGTCCCTGCTTGCCGATGTGGACCAGCAGTATTCACTCTTGCCCGATGAACATCGTCCAGCCGAAACGCTGAACGCCTATCACCAGATGACATCCGATGGACTGGGTGCCGTAAAGCAGTTGAACCAGGCGACAGGCACGTCCGACGAATGGCTGAAACTTCGTTCCAGCAGAGCGGACGCGCTGGCGGCGGGTTCGACTTTCGCTCGGATTGGAGATACCGATCGTGCGACCGACGCCCGTCATCTGCTCACCACGATCGATTCTCATGTCCACCGTCTGGCGCTGATCCTCGCGACCCTCGGCATCCTGATCACTTCATGGTTCGGAATCTGGATCTGGTCGCGTGCGCCGCTGAGGTTTACATGGCCGCGCGTTCGAACCAGCCGGAAAGGAGCAGCACGATGGTCTATCCGCTCCTGAAATCCAGTTCCGCAAGCTCGGCGCCGTTGCCACGTTTCAGGATTGGGAATGCACGGGCTCAGTTCGCGGAATCGGGACGTGCGTCCTGGCGTCGGCTGGCCGCGGTAGCTCTCCATGATCCCCTTCTGTTCATCTGGCAGATCGTGACCGCTCCCTTCTGGATTGGCTCGGGCATCCCACTTCCCTCCCGACCGACGCCGAGGACAATACACCGCTCCGTCGCGGATTCGATGTCGACCCAGGCGATCGCCCCAGGCGTGTATCTGGAAACGCATCTGCAGTCATTGGTGCGCAGGTTCTGGGTTGCCTGGATCTTCTCGTCGATCATCCGTGGGTTCACGCTTGGGACACTTGTTGGCACAATCTGGACGATCGGCGGCGTCCTGAAACTCGTAGATCCACCCTTCGCAACCGGTCTGATTTCCCTGATCGTGATTGGATCGATTCTCGGTGGAGGGTTCGGATCGACAACCCGCCCATCGACGATCCGGATCGCGGCGATGCTCGATCGCACGTTCCATCTGGACGAACGTCTGACAACCGCGTTCGACCCAAGCCTGACTTCAGTCTCCCCTACGGCCATGCGACGCCTCCAGCTCGCCGATGCCGCGAATGCATTTACGGAGATTCGAGAGGACATCCACGGGGCAGCCGTCTTTCCGATCCGGGAGGCGGTGATCGGGGTACTGGCGGGCATTTGTCTCCTGACAGCGCTCCTCTTCAACATCGCCGGCAGCGCCATCCCGGCGACCGCCGACGCGATCGTGCCCGCCTTCGTACCGTCATCAGAGCGTTTCGCACGCCACCAGCAAGAGCTGGAATCCCAACAGCGGGTATCCCTCACTCAACCGGTCAAGACGTCACAAGCAGCTGACCAAACAGCAAATGCCGCCAAGGATCTCTCCACTGTCGGTGCTGCGCTCGAGACCCAGCCGGTTACCAAGCCGGCGAACGACAATATTTCCACCGGCAATTTCGGTAAGGCATCTCAATCGCTGCGCGACGCCGCCTCGTCAGCAGCAAATCTCCCCCAGGCAGATCGCAACGCGCTCGCCAAGAAACTTGATGAAGCCGCAGCCAAGATTTCACCGCAGAATCAGGATCTGGCCAAGGCATCAACGCAAGCAGCCTCCGATCTGCGGGCGGGCGGAGAACAGGCGACGAACGGGCTCAACGACCTCGCTGACCAGATCGACGCAACCGGCAAGAAAGCCACGTCTCAGGACAAGCAGGCGGAAGGTGCTCCACCAGAATCCTCAGCCTCGAACTCCAGTTCGGACCAGCAGACGTCATCCGATTCTCCGGCTCAACAGGGCCAACCACAATCGGGCCAATCCCAGCAGGCCAAGCAATCCCAGCAACCTTCTTCATCCTCTTCGACAGCCAACGATCCTGGAAGCGGCATGGCGGCCCAGCCCGGAATAGGCAACGAACCTCAGAAAAGCGCAACAGACGGCCAACAGGGGCAGCCGGGAGGCGCCAAATCCGGGAGCGGAGAACCGCCACAAAGCCAACCGGGTGCAGGGTCGCAGCAGGCAGAGCAGCAACCGGGTGCAGGAGCGGGCAGCACGCAAGAGAACGGAGCGGGTAAATCCCCGTCGTCTGCGAGCGGAACCGGTGGCTCCCAGTCGCAGCAATCCGAAGGAAACGGTAGCAGCGGAAAACCGGGATCATCCAGCAATCCGCCGTCAGGATCGAATCCCTCCCAGACCGCTGGGACGGGCTCGGGCGCAGGTCAAGCGAGCAACGAGGACCAATCAACCACTCAGAAAAACTCCTCCAGCAGTGGAGCCGGGGCCAATCAGAAGTCCACGAGCGATCCCGGAGGAATCGGCAAGGCTGGTGACCCTCCTCCCAGCAACGGCGATACCTCACAATCCTCGAATGACAATCCCTCGGTTCAAACTGGCGACCAATCCCTCGTGCTTCAGGGCACATCAGACAAGGACAGCATCGGCACGGGAAACGACATCGGGTCGTCGAGCTCAGGCTCGGGGAGCGCAGACGGCACGGCGGCGGGCAATGCAACTCAGGGACGGGTTGGTCCGGCTGGACCCGACAGCAACCATGTACCGGATGCCTATCGAGACGTCGTCAAGGGGTATTTCAACGGCGACGGCACGACCCCGTGAGCACCTCGACGCGGACCACAAGACCGCTTTACGACGAAGCGCTGTTTTCTCGCCTGCAACATCTCGTGCTGCAATCGCAACATCTCACCTCAACCGGTCTGACGGGTGAACATCGCTCCCGGCGGCGCGGATTGTCTCCCGAATTCAGCGACTTCAAGCCATACTCGCCTGGCGACGATTTTCGACGGATCGACTGGAAAACCTACGCCCGCTTCGACGAGCTCTTCGTCCGCGAGAGCGAAACCACCACCGAATACGACATCCACATTCTCGTCGACACCAGCCCCTCGATGGATTGGACCTCCGAAGCAGAAGCTGGCACCAAGCTTCGATATGGCCTCCAACTGGCCGGTGCGATTGCCTATCTCTCCCTCTGGCACTTCGACCGGATCACGGTCGGATCGCTGAACGATTCATCCGGTAGACCGCTGGGATCGATTCAGGGTCGCAATCATATCCTCCCCGTCTTCCGCTTTCTGGAAGGACTGGTCTCTGTCGAAGGCAAACCGGTTTCGAATTCACTTCTTCGTTATGTCCATTCGAGATCTCGGCCCGGTGTCGTGATCGTGATAAGCGATCTGCTCGATGATGACGTCGAGGAGCTCCAGGAAGCGCTTCAACGCATTGCCTCCCGTGGATGGGAAACCTGTCTCCTGCGCATCGAGGATCCAGCCGAGCGTGATCCCACCCTCCTGTTTCACGATGAGAACACCCTCGAACTCGATGACAGCGAGTCTGGAAACCGAATGCAGATCAGCGGCGGCAGCCATTCCATCGACGGCTACCTGATGGAACGCGATTCCTGGATAGCACGGCTGGAAACGATTGGCATGCGGCAACGTACCACGTACCTGTCTGTGAGCACCGACGAACCGCTGGAATCCGTCGTCTTCTCGCGATTGCGATCGATGGGAGTGGTCAGATAATGGTCACCGGTTGGGGGTTGATGGCTCCCGTTGGACTGTTCGCGGGAATCTCCCTGGGTCTCATCATCCTTCTGCATATGCGACGGCAGATCCCGGACCGCAGAAGGGTACCGTCAATCCGATTCTGGACGGAATCACGTCACGAAGACCTGGAGCGCTCCCGGCTGCGAAAGCCGCCGATCAGCTGGATCCTGATTCTACAGCTGCTGACCGCGCTCGCCATTACGTTGGCGCTTGCGAGACCCGTGACGAGTGGCTTTCTCAGCATGTTCGCAAGTCGAACAACTCCTGAACATCAGATCATCATTCTGGACGGTTCAACCAGCATGCAGGCGGTTTCTGATGTTGGCTCTTCCACATCCCGATTCTCGCTTGCCCGGCGGGATGTCGTCGACACCCTCACCGCCTGGCAACCGGGAGATATCACCACCGTTCTGATCGCCGGTTCCCGTATTGAAACGTTCTCTGCCTCCAATCAGCAACAGGCACGGTCGCTTGCCGCTCAGATCGCCAAGGTGGCTCCTCCCGGTGGTCGTGCCGACATGAATTCGACGTTGCGCCTTGCAGGTGATCTTTTGCTTCCCCAACGCCCGAACAGCATCACGCTGATTACAGATGGGGCGATCAACGTCGATCCGGTGATTGCGCGGGCGATCAAGGCGCCGATCAACGTGAAGCTCGTCGGCGCGATTCAGTCCACAACCAACGACGCGATCGTGGCGATCTCCTCTCGCGCCGACCTCAACCAGCGAGACCAAATTCGCGTCGCCTTCACGATCTCCCATTTCGGCGATCAGGCGGCGACCATCCCTTTCGCGGCGAATGTGGACGGTAAAGAAGTGGCTTCCGGCAGCGTCACGCTAGGACCGGACGAGAGCCGTCAAGTCGAGTTCTCGGTTCCATCGGATACCGGGGGCATAGTTGTCTCGATCCCGCAGCAGGATATTCTGCAGGCGGACAATTCGGCCTCATTGCAACTCCAGCGCGACGAGCTTAGTCAGTTGAACATCATGCTGATTGCAGATACTCCCGGCGACGTGCAACGTGCCCTGGACGTCGTACCCGGCTCTCACGTCGAGGTGTACCCTGGATCGACGTCCGGACTGAAAGCCTTGGCGACGGGTTACGATCTCGCCGTGTTCGTTGGAATATCGCCCACGGCGGGAGATGTGCCCGCGATTCCGATGATCTTCTTCCAGCCACAGCCGTTGAACGGAACGTTCGGCGTGTCCGGCGCGCTGGCGTCTCCAACAATCAACCATGTCGAATCCGGTGCTGATCTTCTCAACGGCGTCGACCTTGCAGGCGTCACGTTCACGGATGCGCCAGTTTACGATCTTCCCGCCGATGCAACCGAACTCGTCGGAGGGCTCTCGACAGATGGGACGCAGGGTCCACTCATCTGGCAGGGTTCGCTTGACGGTCAAGCGTATGTCGCAACGGCCTTCACTCCGGAAGCTTCCAACATCGGGGACCGCGTGGCTTTTCCGATTTTCGTGGCGAAGGCGGTCGCGTCATTGACGACCGATCAGATTCCGGGGGCGCTCGCACTCGGTGATCCACTCACGTATCGACCATCGCCCGGCACCGCCCGGCTCGATATCACGGCCCCGAACGGCACCACCGACCTTGTATCGGTCGGTGCGGCATCCACGTCGGCGTCAGCGGTCGATCAGGACATTACCTATCTGCAGACGGGTATCGCCGGAACGTACACCCTCAGCGAAATCGCGGCCGACGGAAGCACGACGCGACAAGGATCGTTCGTCGTGAATGCCGGGCAGCGTCAGGAATCGAATCTGCGTCCCAACCCTGACCTGGCATCGACTCTGACGCAGGGCGCTCCTGCTCCAGAAGACAGCGGATCGCCAGCGGTGAGTCGTTCGGATCTGTGGCCCATTCTGCTTGCCCTCGCGATCATCGTTCTGCTGGCAGAATGGTTGTTCGCGCTCCGAGGTCGAGGCAGGGGACGTACCGGACGCAAATGGGCCCGGGCCGCGTCACCGCCCAACGTGAGATCGGTTGCGGAGGTTCTGCAATGAATCAGCTTGTACCAAACCTGATATTCACTCGCAGCTGGATCATATGGTTCGTGCTGCTTGTGCCGATCGTGGTGTTCGGTTCGGCGAAGGTCCTCGGCAAGCGGCCCCCTTCGATCGTGATTCGGTTGCTGAGGACCGCAGTTCTCCTCCTTCTCCTCGTCTCGCTCGCCGGACCAATGCTGGCACTCAACGGCCAGCGCACAACGACCATCTTCACGATCGATCGTTCGAATAGCATCCAGCAGGCATCTGCCGATGCGGCGAACACGTGGGTGACGCGAGCGATTCAGGACGCCGGACCGGAGGACGCAGCGGCAATCATCGGGGCCGGTTCGCAACCGGATCTTGAAGTCGCACCGACAAATGCAGGGCAAATCTCCGCATCTTGGGCAAATACCGCGCCGGCTGTACACGGCGATACGACCGACCTCGCTTCGGCGCTCGCGCTTGCACGCTCGCTCCCGGTGGGTGCATCTCGACGAATCGTGCTCCTCTCTGATGGCGCCGAGAACCAGGGTCATGCCATGGACCAGGCGGATCAGGCGGCGGCGGAAGGGATCAAGATCGATGTCGTGCCGTTGACAGGGGTTGATCCGGCGGATCTTCGCCTGGTCAATCTCTCTGGACCCACGGCGCTGTGGCAAGGCGATCCCCTTTCCGTACTGGCGACCATCTCGTCAGGACCTGGCGGACCGGTTCAGATCCAACTGATCGTCGATGGCACCATCGCCTCTACCCAAGACATCACGCTTGCTCCCGGGACAACGTCCTACGCGCTGCCACAAGCAGGACTGTCGCCCGGATTCCATTCGATCCAGATCCATCTCACAGGTTCTCCGGAGATCGATCGCATACCCCAGAACAACGACGGCGTGCTTGGGCTGGTGGTCCGCGATCGACCCGAGGTACTCCTGATCTCGCCAGCCGGAGGCGATTCCGCCAAACTCACCACCGCGCTCGAAGCGCAGGGGGCGTCGGTCAAGGCAATGACGCCCGATCAGGTTCCTTCCGTCTCCGGGAGTCTGTTGACGTTTCAGGCGATCGTGCTCAACAACGTTCCGGCGTGGACACTCAGCGAGCAGCAGCAAACCGCGATCGTCGATCGAACGCAGGACGGAGGCGGATTGATCGCGATCGGAGGATCAGCCAGCTTCGGCCCCGGTTCCTACGCCGGGACGACGCTGGAGAAAGCGCTGCCGGTTACCGTCAAGGTAACCGACGGGCGTCAACGTCCACGGGTCGCGGTGATGTTGGTCGTCGACAAGTCAGGTTCGATGACCTACGACCCGAGTTCAGGCGGTGTGTCCAAGCTCGAACTCGCCAAGGACGGCGTGCTCTCAGCCGCCAGCGCCCTGACGAACGGCGATCAAATCGGCGTGATTGCCTTCAACGACACTCCGACCTGGGCTCTGCCGATGACAACCCTGACTGGGGCCGGGGATCAATCCCGAATCCGGCAGGCAATCACACCGCTGGTTGCGGGGGGAGGCACCGAACTCTACCCGGCGCTGAGGCTTGCCTACGACAGCATGCGCAATGTGGACGCCGATGTGCGCCATATCATCGTACTCTCGGATGGACGCTCGCATTCTGGAACCAAGGAGAGTTACGACAGTCTCGTAACCGATATCGGAACGGATCGCATTACGCTCTCATCGATCGCTCTGGGTTCGGACGCCGACCTCGACCTTCTCCAGAATCTGGCGGTGAAGGGTGGTGGCCAATATCACTATGTGACGCAACTCGCGGATATTCCAGCCATCACCTTCCAGGAAGCGCAGAGCGCGGGCAGCCAATCGGTCATCAGGGGTAGCTTCACTCCCATCCAGCAACAGCCGAGTCCGATGTTGACAGGCATCGACCCCAAAACGCTCCCTGTCGTTGGCGGTTACGATTTCACCGCGGCGCGACCCAATGCTCAAGTCGTGCTCGCGAGCGACCGTGGCGATCCGTTGCTCGTGAAGTGGCAACTCGGGTTGGGCAGAGTCGCGACATGGACGGGAGACGATGGCAGCGATTTTTCAAGCCTGTGGTCGAACTGGGAGGGATACGCCCCGTTCTGGGGAAACGTCATGCGGTGGGCGCTGCCGGATCCCGAGAATCAGGGGATCTCCGCATCCGCGATCCGGGACGGAGCGGATGCGATCATCACGGTCGACACGTCCGGATCGGGAGGAACCCCGATCGACCTCTCGAACCAGCCCGCGACAATCAGCCAGCCAGGGAGCGAGGATGTGCCGGTCACGCTCACGACTTCCGGACCCGGTCTCTACGAGATACGTGTGCCTCAGGTACAACCGGGCGCTTATGCCCTCAGCATTCCCGCAACCGGTCAAACGCTCGCCTATGCAGTGGGAACCTCGCCTGAATGGCAGCCCGCTCCCGATGGACAAAACCTGCTTGCATCGATTGTGGCAAGAACTGGCGGGCACGTCGGATCACTCGACACGAACGACCTGATGGGGTCTGCGATGGCCTCACCGGAATCCAATGACGGCCTGGGGACAATCACTCCCCTGTGGCAATATCCGGCACTTCTGGCACTCGGGCTCTATCTCGTCGAGATCGCCATTCGTCTCGGCTTTACGTCCTCGCTGGGTTCGATCAGAGTTCGCTTCCACCTAACCCCTCGCTGATCTGTTATCGGTCGGCAAGCCAGCGGTACACTCACATGGCACGCGCCTCTCCACACGGTGCATGCGCAGCAGATGAGTGGGTTGAGGAGTCATGGTGGTATCTATCGAATTGTGCATCGACGGTTCCGGGAAGGCTCGTGATGTCGGTCATGACGAAGTTCGTGAGATCCTGAAGGAAGAAGGCTCACTCGTCTGGTTGAACGTGAGCAGATCGGCTGAGAAGCTTCAGGAGGTCGGCGAGAGGTTCGGATTCCACGGTCTTGCCATGGAAGACGCCACCGATTCGCAGGAACGTCCGAAAGCTACGGTCTATCACGATCACATTTTCATTCTCTTCTACGGATTGACCAGTTCCAACGATCGCGTCGAGACCTATCCAGTCAGTATATTTCTTGGCAAGAATTACGTGGTGACCGTCACGGACCGATCGGAAGCAAACCTCAAGGAAGTCGCCTCACGCTGGCATGACTTCAACGAATCGATCAAGGATCGTTCTCCCGGCACACTCGCCTATGCGCTTCTGGACGCACTTGTCGACGCCTATTTCCTGGTGATCGATGAACTGGGGGACCGGATCGAACAACTGGAGACGGGCCTCCTCGAACAAACTCTCCACCAACCACAGCGGGTAATCCATGACGTGCGGACGGAATTGCTCGAGCTGCGCCGAGTCATAGGACCGGAGCGCGAAGTCGTGAACACCCTCCTGCGCAGGGATGTTCCCATCTTCGATGGTACCGTTACCGCCTATATGGAGGACGTTTACGATCATATCCTGCGAGTTATCGACTGGATCGATACCTATCGTGATGTTCTCTCGAACCTCTCCGATCTGCAGCTCTCGATCGCGTCCCATCGCCTGAACCAGACGATGCGGACCATGACCGCATGGTCGATCATTTTCATGGCGGCCACACTCGTGGCGGGCATCTACGGAATGAACTTCTACAACATGCCGGAACTGACCTGGCGATGGGGTTACCCTGCATCGCTTCTCGCCATGCTTGCGGTGGGCGGTGGGATCTTCTACTACTTCCGACGCCGCGAATGGCTGTAGATCGAAAGGGATGAAGGTCATGACTCGATCCGTCGCCGTTCTTTCTGATATCTACGGCGTTCTGCCCGCCCTCGATGCAGTTCTCGCAGACCTGGAAAACATCCCGGTTGATCGCATCGTCGTCACGGGCGATATCGCCTGTGGTCCCCAGCCGACTCAAGTGATCGATCGGCTGCTCGAGCTTGGAAAGCATATCGTTTGGGTCCGGGGAAATGCGGATCGCGAACTGGTGGACCTTGTCCAGGGAGGAGACGCAATACATGCCGACGATATCTCGATCTGGGCAGCGACGCAGCTTCTGCCCGCACATGTCGCGCTTCTCGACTCGCTCCCTCATCCTGTCGTCCTCGAAATCGAAGGATTCGACAGCGTGATGTTCTGCCACGGAACGCCACGGGATGAAAACGAGATCGTCCTCGTCGATACGGGACTCGAAAGGTGGATGGAGGTGTTGTCAGACATTCCATCATCGGTCACCACCGTTGTGGGTGGACATACGCATATGCCGTTCTCGAGGATAGCGCGTGGCCGTCTGATCGTAAACCCCGGTTCAGTCGGCCTTCCTTACGGTCGTCCGGGGGCATATTGGGCGATCCTCGAGAACGGCTCGGTTCAGATGCGGCGAACGCTGTTTTCATATGCGGATGCCCGGGAATCGATCGTACGGACATCTGGCTATCCAGCCATTCTTGACTGGTTACAGGACAACCTGGACCATCCTTCAAGCGATGACGATGCGCTTGAAGTGTTCGGTCCGCATGCCGGACGCTGATTGCACATCCCGCAAGCTCACGTGAACCATCATGCTTGCGCCTCACCGCTCTCTGCACGCGTTCGAGCCGAATGGTGGTTACTGGTCAAGACTGAAACTCGAAATTCTTATGCAGAGAGCATCCTTCTCCCGGTTAACGTTACGTCAAAATGTTGCCGAACGCCCTGCGCTGAAGGATGCTGGTTGGGTTCACGGATGACGCGTGGATCTGACATTGCGGGTGAAGAATCCAGTCGCCGAATGCCCCAATCTGGTCCGACACCTGAGAATATCGCCGGGTCTGGAGCGTGATGCCGTTAGTGAGGGTGATCGGGGCTTCGGTGCTCGGTGAGTCCGCCTGGTTAGTTGAAGACGCGATCAACTTGCTGAATTGACCCCAGCGGGTTCTGGGCGTGCGGCGGAGTGCTCTCGCCTATGACCGATTCAAACCCGCACTGGCGACCGTGTCGCTCACCCATGCCTGTTTCGATGATGATCTGGACCGTCACCGAACTGACGGACCTGTTAGACCACCACGGCTGGGCTGTTCGAGTGAGGGCGGACTTTCGCGCCTTGTGCAGGCTCGCCTGCCGCGACCGAAACCCTCCCATGATCTCGCCCAATGTCAGGTTGGCGAACGTGTCGCCTCAACAAGACATAACGCTTCCGACGTGCGCGCAAAGAGCGATTGCCAGTGATGGAGTCCAGCTTGACGATGTACGTGAAAGCAGTTCCTGCATCCATCATCACGTCGCCAAGATCTGGCGAGCACCGGGCCGTATGCTCACCGTGTCGGGAATTGGTCAGCACCATTGCGGAGGAAATGCGTACCTATGGACGATGCCTCCGGCAAGGCACTATGGCATATGTCGCTTGTTCGTCCGGCTATTCGAGCATGGGACAGCCAAGCAGGTCGTGCTCGGCGCGGACCCAACAGGCGATCAGCGTTCGCCGGTGATCTGGGGGCTGAAAACGATCGAAATGTCTAACATTATGTCATGTTTGAGAAGTGGTGTCGGCATAGTTCGCTTCTTCGTCGATCTCATTCGGGTCGAGCAACCTGGCCCCTTCCCCTTCGTCGATCGCGCCGAACGCATCACTATCGAACAGCTTGGGCAGATGTTCCAACATTGGTCGGGCGGCTGACGAGATCGCTTCTGCATCCAGCGACGTTCCAGGTTGTCGCTGTCCGATCAGATCGGACACGGCAGCCAGCCAGGATGCCGCGTCGGACGTCCAAGGAAGGATCTGATCGTACAGACAGTGACCGCCGGTCGGATACCAGACCAGCGACGCCCGAGGGCCTAGCCTGTGGGCGAGCAGCTGCGATTCGGACGATGGCACGATCATGTCGTGACCGCCGCCGAACACCAGCACCGGACAACGAACCGCCAATGCCACGTCATAGAGAGAAAACGCAGCCGCAATATCTGGAAGATCTTTGGGTGAGCTGTTCACCATGATGGCCAGTTCCTTGGTCAACAACGGACTGACGTGCGAAAGCCAGCGGGCCGGATCGTAAGGCGGCGTAACGGCAACGACTCCAGCTATCCTGCGATCGTACGCTGCGCAACGGATCGCCTGATTCCCCCCCATGCTGATCCCCACCGCAAACACCTGCGTGAGATCGACTTGCGGCTCGGCGCGAAATTCGTCGAACACGCCATTGAGGATATCGTCGTGATCGGACAGATACGCTTGATTGGCGCTTGCCTCGCCCGTACCCGGACTATCGAGAGCAAGCACGGCCAACCCAGCCTGAAGGAATGGAGAAGCCCATGAAAGTGTCTCCTCCTTGGATGTGCTCGCTCCATTGAGGAGCACAACGAGTCCACAACGGGTGCCCGACTGCTCGGGAATCTGGAGGTACGCCGGCAATGTCCGCGTACGCCAAGGAATCGCGACCTTTCGCGCATTGGGATAGACATAAGGTTGTGCCTGGCCAAAAAGAGACGATGCCGCGGCCCGGCAGGTGAGAACGGTTCGCTGATCCGATGCTGAAGAGACTATCTGCGCGGCGTGGTAACAGAGCGCGGCCAGCCATTGAGCCTTGGCTGCCTCTATATCGTTTTTGGATGAGGTTTGTCGTCTGAAGTCACCGAGGTACCGCTGTGCGGTTTCGACCCAGGCGACTGGCCAGTCTTCCAGCCTGTGGATCGTCTCCAGCGTTTGATCCACCATGTCGTCGGGAAGTCCCATGGCAGTAAAACGGTTACGAACCGAGGGCGGTACGATTTTCGCCGAGCGTGTTCGCAGGATCAGATCGGCATGGCGATGGTTGAAGCGGTGGACCCATCTCCAGGCATCAGCCTCGTAGCGCCAACGCCGGAGGCTCCCAGTGGACTTCACGACACGGTCCGCGGCGGATTTGGGGATCGTCTCACTCACGGCCTTCCCTATCGTTTCCGCACCTTCGTCCGATGCATCGTGTTGATTGACCATGATTCGTATGCCGCCATCTTTTTCATTCCGCGAACAGGCCGTCAGCCCCGCCTCGCCAGATTATTGAAGACTTACACTCTCAATCCATCCCACAGTTCCCGTGCTGCCCGCATGATATTACTTATCTCGCGCACCTCGCGATCGTCCCTGCAAACCAGGACGACTCGCTCCAGCCGTGACGTAAAGCGACGCAGATGGGCGACGATCTCTTCGATCATGAGCGCAAACACCATCGCACCAGTCAAATCGAAAGAAGCCACTCCGGACCCCAACGGAGGCATGGCGATCGATTTCACTCGGTTTGCATCGGCGATCCGAAGCGCGGCGATCGTGGCATGTCGGACGATATCCGCGCGCGTGGGTGAGCCCAGGGCATCGGATACGACCGCATGAATGATGATCGTTACTCCCCTTTGTTCGAGCAGGCCAGCGCTGGTCGCTACAGCGGTTCCCAGACCCAAGGGAGCCTGTGCCATCGCTTCCCGTTCGATCTCGATTCCGCCTGCCATCCTGATGGCTCCCGCGATGCCGACACCCATGACTCCGCGCCGGTTGGCCGGGCTGACGATGCTTGAAACCTCGTGTTCCAGAATCGGGCGAGAGGACGCGATCAGTCGTGCACGACCGAATCGCACGACATCCTTGTCGTCACCTGGTTCGAGCAGCTCGGTCATCAACAGCGTCCCTTTTCATGTCGAAGGTCAGACTTCCGTACTGGATGGGAGTTTACCAGCATTCCTTCGATTCACGGACGCGTGATGCGGCTGCTGCACGCGGGGAAGGAGTCCACCCGGGTGGACTCCTTCCCCGCGTGCAGCAGCCGCATCGTTTTCTTAAGGAGCACTGATGGAGCGGATCTCGCCGGTGGTCTGATCGACGAACACGATCGTGTCTCCTGGCAGCCACAGCACGCTGCCGATCGCCATCCCCTGCGCGTTCGGCAGCGTCGCCTCCACCTGTCCATCCAGCCCCAGGATCTCGATCGTCGTGCCCGTGCTGACCACCACCCGGTCGCCCCCCGGCGAGAGGGCGTAATCCACCCCCCCAAACGGGAGCCGCACGCTCGTGTCCGACCCGAGGTCCTGCACGACCAGCTCGCCGCCGCTCACATAGGCAACCTCAGCGCGGGCGGCGTCGACCCGCACCAGGGTCCGCGGTGCGGCGGTCTCTCCCGTCGCATGCCGCACGATCCCGTCACTCCCCGCTACAACCCACCCCCCGTTGGTCTCCACCAGCAGCCCGTCCCCAAACGCGAACACCGACCCGGCACGTTCCAGTTCGGTCCCCCCCGACCCGAGCGACCGATCGTTCGTCGCCGTGGCGGCGGCATCGACCTCGGCTGCCCGGTAGTCGACCACGCCGTCCTGCGCGCGCTGATAGATCATGGTGGTGCCGTTCACCCAGCCGATCGCGGTGTCCTGATGCGGTCCAGTGGCGGAGGCACTGGTCGCATCGACGCAGGTTCCGCCCAGACAGATGGCGACCGACGTGCCGCCGCCGCCTGCCGCAGGCTGTTCGGCGAGGGTCGCTCCGTCGGCCGACTGCGCGGCGGCCGCATCCGGGACGGCGGCGCCACCGGGCGTCCCGCCCTGATCGACCAGCCGGTCGCCGGGACCGCCGGGGAAGGGACCGAGCACGGCCGCGCCGGCCAGATCGCCGTCCGCCGGGATGCTGCCAGTTGTCGGTGCGGAGGAATCGCCCGTCTCGGTGGGCGTCTCGTCCGCCGGGACGATCACCGACCCGGAGTCCGGGGGTGCCGGCACGTCGGTCGCCGGCACCTGGCCGCCTGCCTCTGCCGTTGGGGACGTGTCAGATCCCTGCTCGGCCAGCGGTGAGGCTGCGTTCTGCGTGGACGGCTCGATGACCTGCTGATTCGTGGCATCGCCCGACGTTTCATTCGTCGCAGTTGGCTGAGTTTGCGCGGGAGGCGGAAGGGATGGCACCTCGGCCGTCGGTGGATCGACCACAATACTTGTCGGCGGTGCTCCTTCACCTTCCACGGTGCCCGTCGACGGCTCGATTATCTGATCGTTCAGGGTCGGGCTTGGTTCCGCCGTCACCGATGGCGGAGGCGCTTGGGTTGGCGCCGGTGTAGCCGTCGGCTCCAGTGTCGAGGTCGGCGCGATCGTCGGCACTTCCGTTGAGGTCGGCTCAGGAGTTGCCGTAAGTTCGATCGTGGGCACCTCAGTCGATGTCGGCTCAATCGTGGGCACGTCGGTCGGTGTCGGGGTCGACTCCTGTGTTGGAAGACGTGTCGCCGTTGCAGTTGCAATGGGTGTCCAGGTTGGCAATGGAGTCGGTGTCGGGCGACCACCTCCCTGGAGCGCAGCCGCCTGAGTTACACCGTCTGTAGGGACCTTGGAGCCGGCTTGCGATTCCTCGGTGGGCCGCACCGGCGTAACCCTCTGCGTCACGGCGGTTGTGGCTACCTCTGTCTTGTCCGCGTCCTGTCTCGAATTACCACCCTGATCCCGTCCAGGAGGAGTTGTGAGGCTATCCGGCGGGGATACAGCCGTTGATGTCGGCTCAGGAATCGTCGGTTCGACTGCATCAGTAGATGTCGACGCCGGCTGCAAAGTGGCTAAGTCAGTGGGCACGATGGTATCGGTGGGCTGAACTGCAACCCCCGGCGTCGAAGTCGGTGTCTGTCCGTTGAACGCCACACCGTCGCCGCTCTCCTGAGAAGGCGCGGTCAGGACGCGGATATTCGGATCACCATCGCCACCGGAACCGATGACGCGGGTCAGGACGAATGCTCCCAAGGCGACGATAACTACCAGCACTGCCAATGTCGCGAACGCAGACCCAAGGTTTGGTGCCAGCCATTCCTGGCCGCGTCCCCAGAGGGTCCTCGGTCGCTGGACGTGTTGCAAGATCGCCCGGCTGACCGTTGGGCTGGACGGCAGATAGGGTAGATTGTGAAACGCGCGAGCCATCACCGAAGTCTGGTCTGCGAACGCCCGGCAAGCAGGGCACGTCGCGATATGCGCTTGCAACTCACGTTCGGCGACGGGATCGAGCGGTCCGTCCATTCGCGCGGAAATCAACGCCTGGGCTTCGATGTGGGAGATCATAACGCTCGCCCCTCATCGAACGAGCCATCTGGCGCCACACCGTAGACGAGCGCGAATGCTTTTCGAGCCCGAAACAGCCGCAATTTCGCGGCATTCTCCGTGATTTCCAACGCCTGTGCCGTCTCCGCCAAGGATAAGCCCTGATAATGCCGCAGCAGGAGTGCCGCTGCATAATGATTGGGCAGTTTCCCAAGTGCCTCGTTGATGTCCGTCGATCTCGTCACCGATCGTTCGATCGGCTCGTCGCGGGTTTCCTTGTCTGTCAGGAATGGTAGCCATCTGATGATCTTGCCGCGGCGCATGTGACTGATTGCCGTGTTTGTGGCAATTCGATAGAGCCAGGCCTTGAACGACAAGTCCGGTTTCGTCCGGGGCAGCGCGTTGTACGCCTTGATAAACGTATCCTGCGTCAGATCCTCGGCAAGCGCGCGGTCGGAAACCATACGATGCAGATAATTGAGGATCGGCGCATGATACTGCTCGAAGAGCATTGCGAATGCTTTTGAATCGCCCGCCCGAGCACGCTCGACGAGATTGCTGTCGTCGACCGACACGCATCTTCTCCCAGGAATGGTCCTTGACCCAGTTCCGGCCCAATTCAACGTGATGTCCATCCTGAAAACGATCCTCCCTTTCCCCACTCGTTACAACGAGCAGAGAGGGGAAGTCGTTTCTCATCAGGGAATCGAGCAGCGCTTGAAATCAGATCGGCGGAGAGGGAACTCCGGAAGCAGGATAGCATGATGACAGGAGGGGGATGACGTCAAACCCTCCTCTCGCACCAGAACATGCATGCCTGCATGCCTGCATGCCCAACGTTATGTTTCACGTGAAACAAAATCGGCTCCTTGGCACGCCGTTCGAGAAACGATCGACAACACGGTACTTCCGCCTATTCGATCACGGTGCAGCATAGGTCGAGCATTCCGTACCTGACACATCTCGTCGTCACACCTTCGAATCACCCAGTTTGGCTGGATAATGACTGGAGCGACGAACCGGTCGGCGAAGGCGGGCGTGGCATTCCATTCCACACTATCGTAGCCAGACGGGACAGTAACCGCCACAAGGTCGACCTTCCAGGAGTTCCGCGGCACAAGGTCTGCTCAATGGGTCGGTGGATGCAATGAAGACACATCGTTTGATGTACCAGAAACCTGAAGCCCGTGCCCAGTGAACCGCAATCGATGAAAGAAACGAGCTACCTCATAGTCATGAATGATTCTCAATCAGCGACATCGCAGAATATTCACGAGACATTGACCATTGTTGCGACAGCCAAGGACGAGGCCGCGCTTCTGGAAGACCTGCTCCGTCAGATCTTCCATCATACCGACGGCATTCCGCGTGAGCGGGAGAGTCAGGATTCCCCTGCACCGGAAGGAGAGATCGTTGGCTTCCGGGCGACCGGCAAGGAGATCATCGAGCTACTCGCCGAAACCGTCGGGGCGGCGCTCGATGAGGCCGAGGTCCAGCAGGTGACCATCACTGGCGTCGATCTCGCTGGTATGATGGCGACCGACTCCGGGATTCGCAGCTGGGGATACCTCGCCACGAAGGAGCGGACTGCCCCGCGTCCTCGAGCCATGCTGGTTGGGAGTGCAACGGTATTGACCGACAACGATCACTTTCGAGCAGAGGTTTTGCTAGAGATCGACCGTTCGTAGATGCGTTTTCGATCGGAGTACATTTCATGCCCGTTATCCCGGCCACCGAAATCTCGATCGACTTGAAAGCAAATACGCTGTGCATTCCACTGCCAGCTGGCGTTGATGCCGCAGCACTTGACGGGATTGGGTTGGGCACTCTGGATATCGGTTCCAAAGGACGTTTGCTCGGCATTGAACTCGGCCCATTCTATCTCTCGGTAATGGACGCAGAACCTGGGCATGACGATCTCGTCCGCAGCGCCGACGTACCGGTTACGGTCTCGATGACTGACATGGATGGCACGGATTCAGGCACCGCTTCGCGATTTGCGGTGACATTCAAGCGGGCGGGAAGATCCTACGAGATCACCTATCCGAGCGGGAACCAGTGCTGGACCCGACATAACGTTGACCAACAGAACGGACACCCGATTCAAACGTGCGCCGTCATCATCGGAAATGAGACCTCTACCTTCTGACCCGGCGAATCGTCACATCACCCTTTCTTTCGCACGGCGTGGACGCGCGGCGGATTCATTCTGCGACCGATTGGCCGCGTGACGGCGCCACCGCCGGTAAGAAGCGAACGGACGAGTTGGCGCGCCCGTTCCAAATCGCGTTCATGAACGAATAAATCATGCTCGAAGGTGGCCGACGAGCCCCATGCACCCGCACCGGGACCACCAGGCCGCACCATCACGGGCATGTGTTCGGCGCGCAAGGTGGCAGCCCACATCATTGCCTCCGGTTCGTTGGGAGCGCTCACCAACCAGATGATCTCGCCGGCGTGCTCGGCTGTTGCCGCATTGGGAGGATTGCCGATCAGCGGACGTCCGCATTCCGGGCACTTCTCAATCCAGTCCTCAAATACTCCATCGCCATTTGGACAGTATCGTGTCACGTTCGTCACTCCTGATATCGCGCTCCATCAAACGCCGTGCGCGCGTCGCTTCGGACAAGATAGCGCATGACGTGCATTCCAAATCCCCGTCACCATGGATTTGCTTTCTCCGGACTGGCGCTGGAGTTGATGTGGTGATCGAATTCGGAGAAATACGTGTCAGAATCGACGCGACTTCGGTACTATGGTATGGCGGTTGGGTGAACGCCAAACCGAGGACCGATTCTTCCAGAGGCGGGAGAACATCATCGGGGGAAATTCCCCAAGGAGTACATGCATGGAACAGACGAACGGTCGCGTGGGTGATCGAGTTTTCGCAATGGTCGTGATGAGTTTGGCGCTTGCCCTCATCGTGTCACTTTCATTTGTGGGACAGTCCTTCGCTCAGGATGCCACACCGGCAGCGACTCCTGAGGTCCCGGTCAGCATCGCTCCCGACGCGGCAGTGATTACCGTTACCGCAAAGGAAGATGTGTTCAGTGTTGCGGTTCCCGCCGATGGTGTCATCGAAGGCAACTTCGTGATCGAACTCGTGAACGAGACGGCCAACAATATCGCCAACGTGAACTTCGTCAAGCTTCCGGCGGCCACGTCCGTCGGTGACTTCACGTCGGTTCTCGCGAAGTCTTTCAAGGGCGAGGGTGGCGAACTCCCAACATGGTGGAACGGCGCTGACGCGACATTCGCCGGCGGCGCCTTTGCCGCAACGGGATTCACGACACAATCGATCGTTACCCTCTCGGCTGGTCGATGGGTTGTCTTCAGCTCCAATCCCGGTGGCGTCCAGTCTGCCCAGGTCATCAACGTGGTGACCGCTGCGGAAGCCAGTGGCGAGCCAGTGGCCACCCCGGTTCCGGGCGCAACACCAGTTGCCGAAGCATCCCCAGTTGCCACGACCTTGCCGAGTGACGACCAGATCACGATTACCACAAGTGGTTTCGAGCCTGCATCGGCACCATCTGCCGACCAGAAGATCTGGGAAGTCAAGAACACGTCCGACCAGGTGCACGATCTCGTGATCATCAAGGTCGACGGTAACGTGGATACAACCGCAGCAGCTGCGCTTGCTGCTTCGTTCTCCCGCGGCGACGTCGTCAACGGCCTTGTCATCGGCGGAATCGGCGCGCTTTCTCCGAACGGCGTTGGCTATGCCGGGGTCAAGCTCGAAGCCGGAACCTATGTCCTCTTCAGCAGCCTGCCGGACGCCAAGGGCGGCCTGCAGTCGGCGAATGGCGCAGTGACCGTCGTTACCATTCCGTAATCGATATCCATTCGGCTCACGGATCGACGTGTGAGTAAGTACAATGAACTCCGGACTGCGTCGGCAAGCCGGAGTTCATTGCGTTCGCCCCAAGCCGGGCATGGATGCGTCGTCAGGCTCGACGCCGGGACGCGGATTGAGTAGCCTGTAGCGAGCAGTTAGCGTCAGGAAGCGCACGAGTCGTTCGAATATGTAACGGATCGGGTCGGATCCCGATGCATCAACCGGAGGTCTCCTGACAGTCGACGTCGTTACCAGCCGACAGCACCGGATTCAATGCGCCACACCGCGATCACCAGGGGAGACAAGACGATGTTGGAGATGGGAAGAATTCTGGCGGCGCTGGGCTTGCCGATATCTGCGTCCGGGTTGATCATCTATGCGATGGGAGCGTCCCACGTCATTCCAAACGATTCAACGATGAACATCGGCATGATCATGATGATCGGCGGGCTGATTGCCGGGATCGTCGGCATCGTGATGTACCGCCAAACCACCGAAGACTAGGGTCTGTCTGCAAAGCTATGCTCGGTTTGGCGCTTGAGCCCACAATGACGACACGAACTCACCGACGACCAGTGGCAGCGGCTCGCGCCCTTGCGGCCCCCGCAACGCCCATGCACCGGACGCCCCGCGAGGGATCACCGGACCGTGCTCAACGGGATCGTCTGGATTCTGCGAACCTGCGCGCCCTGGCGCGATCTGCCCGACCGGTATGGGCCGTGGACGACCATGGACTCCCGGTTGCGGCGGTGGCGGGAGGCTGGGCGGTGGGACCGCATCCTGCTCACCCTCCAGGCCGACGGCGCCCATGACGGGACCCTGGACGGTTCGCTGACGATGATCGATGGCAGCAGTATTCGGGCCCACCAGCACGCGGCGGGGGCCACAAAGGGGGCGGCGATCCGCAGTGAGGGCGGAGTCGCGGGGGCTGGGGAGCACGCTCCCCCTCATCACCGAGCGCGCCGGCAAGCCGATCGTCGTCGCCCTGACCGCCGAGCGGCGCACCTGGCTCCAGGTGCGGGACATCGCGTCCGTCATTCCGTACCGGGAGGACGACCTGGGAGACCACGAAGACGACCGAGTGACCCATCATCGAGCGGGTGATCAACCGCCTTAAGCGCCCCCGACGGATCGCGACCCGGTACGACAAGCTGGCCAACAGCTCCTTGGCGATGGTCACCATCGCGATGGTGCTGGATGGCTGTGCGTTTGCAGACAGACTCTAGTGGACCGTCACGCGTGTTTCGCTGGGCCACCGTATCTGTTCACAAAACCCGTAACCGTAGCCTTTATGGGTGCTGTGCCGCGAAATGACACAGCGGGCACCGCCTGGGATCGTGTGCGCCGTGCCCAGCGTTTCATCCTTGACAGAGCCCTAGTGCAGAGTCACACGTCAAATGCGGGGGAGCGGCGGCGGAGCGTGATGCGGGCATCGGCGGTCGTGAACTGCCAGTCGATCGTCCGGATCGCCGCGTTCCGGCGCGCGGCCCACG
>JAABUN010000367.1_pt1 | contig 118529 bp, 109 predicted proteins | sample 5559311 | NCBI WGS metagenome assembly JAABUN01 (sample SAMN10711877, study PRJNA513370) | rock metagenome | isolation source: Antarctica rocks | place: Antarctica: Victoria Land, Siegfried Peak sud | reverse complement strand
AGGGCTTCCCGAACGGCCGCCGCCTCACCGACGACGTCGTCGACATCGAGCTGCAGGCGCTCATGGGCGCGGTGCGCACCGGCGAGCTCGTCGAGGCGCTGGCCGCCGGTGACGGCGTCAACGCCAATGACAAGGAGTTCGGCCGCAGCTTCCCGTACGTCGCGCTCCCGCACAGCGGCAGCGTCGGCCTCGAGAGCCGCCAGGGCGGCAGCAACCCGTCCGGCGGCGTCGCCGCCGGTGCCGGTGGCACCGCGACGACCACGCAGGCCAGCCCGGCCATCACCAGCAGCAGCACCTCGCTGCCCGTGGTCCCGGTCGCCGTGGCCGGCCTGGGCGTGCTCCTGGCCGCTGCCGGCGCGCTCACGCTGCGGCGTCGCCGCGACGAGACGGCCTAGCCCGCACCTGCTCGACCCGTACGACACGACAGCCCAGGAGGCGGAGCTCATGGAACGACACGGACCCGTCGACTGGCAGTACGCCCCCCACCCGGTGCTGCCGGCCCCCCCTCGGGCCGGCAGCACCGGGCGGGCCCGGCGGACACTCCCGGCGCGCACGGCCAGCGCGCTGCTCTGCGGGGCCGGTGTCCTGCTGGTGGCCGCCAGCGCCGTGATGGTCCACCTCGCCCCACCCGCCGCCACGGCCGTGCCGGTGGCGCTGCCGGCCCCCGCGCCGGCGGCTGGCAGCACCCTGTCCGGCAGCGCGCTGCCCGGCGGCACCCTGCCCGGCCCGCCCCCCTCGACCCTGCTCCCCCCGCCGCCGGCCCCGACGGCGGCGCCGGCCAAGAAGGCGCGCAGCCGGCCCGTCGTGGACGCCGAGGCGGCCCCGCCCCGGAGCGTGAAGATCAAGGCGGCCGGCATCGACAGCCGGCTGGTCAACCTGCGGCGCCAGCGCGACGGCGCCCTGGAGGTGCCCAGCGACTACGCGCTGGCCGGCTGGTACCGCGACGGCGTCAAGCCCGGCGACCGCGGCCCGGCCGTGCTCGTCGGCCACGTCGACTCCTACGAGGGGCCGGCGGTGTTCTACCGGCTCCAGGAGCTGCGCAAGGGCGACCGGGTCGTCGTCACGCGCACCGACGGCTCGACGGTCGAGTTCGCGGTCTACGCCCGCGAGACGGTCCAGAAGGACGAGTTCCCGACGTCGCGGGTGTACGGCGACACCGACCGGCCGGAGCTGCGCCTGCTCACCTGCGGCGGGCCCTTCGACTCCGAGGCCAAGCACTACCGGGACAACGTGGTGGTCTACGCCGAGCTCGTGGACGACTGAGCGCCGGACCCGTCACGGGCTGCGCGGGACCGCGCACGGCTGGTGAACCTGCCGGCGCCCGGTGATCCAGCACCGGCGCGCCTGACCCGCGGGACGGCCGCACCGGTGCACCGTGCGCGCTATGGACGTCATCGTCGGCCTGGACTCGGGGACGACCGCGACCAAGGCCGTGACCGCCGGGACGGACGGCCGGGTGCGCGACACGGCGTCCGTGGCCTACCCGCTGCTCGTACCGCACCCCGGCTGGGCCGAGCTCGACGCCGCCCGCCTGCAGATCGCGGCCGTCCAGGCGCTGGTCGAGGTGGCCGGCCTGGCCCGCGGGCGCGGCGACACCGTCGTCGGCCTCGCGCTGTCGGCCGCCATGCACGGGCTGGTCCCGCTGGACGCCGCCGGCGCCCCGACCGGACCGCTCGTCACCTGGGCCGACAGCCGGGCCGCCGCGCAGGCGGCCGAGCTCGTCGCGGACGGGCGCGCCCGCGGCCTGCACGCGCGCACCGGCACGCCCGTCCACCCCATGTCGCCGATGGTCAAGCTGGCCTGGTGGTCGCGCCACGACCCCGACCTCGTCGCGGCCACGCCGCGGTGGGCCGGGGTGAAGGAGCTGCTGGTCGGCGCCCTGTGCGGGCGGACCGACCTGCTCGACCTGTCCTGTGCGTCGGCGAGCGGCGGCTACGACCTGGTCGAGCGGCGCTGGGACGCGGAGGCCCTCGACATCGCCGGCGTCCGCGAGAGCGCCCTGCCCCAGGTCGTGCCGGCGACGACCGCGCTGCCGGGCCTGCTCCCGGCGGTGGCCGCCGCGGCCGGGCTGCCCGCCGGGCTCCCCGTCGTCATCGGCGCCTCCGACGGCGTCCTGGCCAACCTCGGGGTCGGGGCCGTGCGCCAGGACGTGGCCGCGGTCTCGCTCGGCACCAGCGGCGCCCTGCGGGTCGTCGTCCCGCGCCCGACGTTCGACCCCGCGGGGCGGCTGTTCTGCTACGCCCTGACCGAGGACCTGTGGGTGCTCGGCGGGGCGGTGAACAACGGCGGCTCGGTGGTGCGCTGGGCGGCCTCCGCGCTCGCCGCGCCCTTCGACGGCACGCCGGCCGAGGGCGAGGCGGCCGACGACCTCGACGCGCGGCTGCTCGCGGAGGCGGACGGCGTGGCGGCCGGCAGCGACGGGCTGCTCTGCCTGCCGTACCTGCTGGGCGAGCGCGCCCCGTGGTGGCGCTCCGGCCTGCGCGGCGCCTACATCGGGCTGCGCCGCGAGCACGGCCGACCGCAGCTCGTGCGCGCGGCGGTGGAGGGCGTGTGCCAGCAGCTCGCGCTCGTACGGGACGCCTTCGACGCCGTCGGGCTGCCCGTCCGCGAGGTGCGCGCGACGGGGGGCGCGGTCGCGTCCCCCCTGTGGGTGCAGACGCTGTCCTCCGCGCTGGACCTGCCCGTGCGCCTCGCCGACTCCCCCGAGGGCACCGGGCTGGGCGCCTGCCTGCTGGGCTGGCACGCCCTCGGCGCGCTGCCGGACCTCGAGCGGGCCACCGCCCTCGTCACCGTGCACGAGCCCGTCGCCCCCGACCCGGAGGACGCCGCGCTCTACCGTCGGCTGCGCCCGCTGGTGGAGCAGTCCACGCTCGCCCTGGCCGAGGTCCTCACGGCCCTCGACACGCTCTCGCCGACCGTCGCCGGCGCTACCGAGGAGGTCCTGTGAACCCCGTCGAACCCGCACTGCCCGCGGGCGCCCTGCTGGCCATCGCGGCCGTCGGCGTCCTGGTGCTGCTGTTCCTGATCATCAAGGTCAAGCTGCACGCCTTCCTCGCCCTGGTGCTCGTGAGCCTCGGCGTCGCGCTTGCCGCCGGGATCCCGGTGGAGAACGTCGTCTCGACGCTGACCACCGGCTTCGGCTCGACGCTCGCCAGCGTCGCCCTGCTGGTCGGCCTCGGCGCGATGCTCGGCCGGCTCCTGGAGTTCAGCGGCGGCGCGCAGGTGCTCGCCGACAGCCTCGTCGGGCGCTTCGGGGAGCAGCGGGCTCCCTTCGCCCTCGGCGTCGCGGCGCTGCTGTTCGCCTTCCCCATCTTCTTCGACGCCGGCCTGGTCGTCTTCCTGCCGATCGTCTTCACCGTGGCCCGGCGCCTCGGCGGGTCCCTGCTCACGTACGGGCTGCCGGTGGCGGGCGCGTTCGCGATGATGCACGCCTTCGTGCCGCCGCACCCCGGGCCGGTCGCGGCCGCCGAGCTGATCGGCGCCGACATCGGCCTCGTCCTCGTCTTCGGACTGCTCATCGGTCTGCCGACCTGGTACCTCGCGGGCCACCTGTTCGGCACCTGGGCCGGCAGGCGCTTCCAGATCCCGGTGCCCGCCGCCGTCGCCGGCGAGGGCGGCGGCGCCGTCCCGGTGACGTCCTCCGGCAGCCCGGCCCACACCGGCAGCGGGTCGCAGGGCGGCAGCGGGTCGCAGGGCGGCAGCGGGTCGCAGGGCGGCAGCGGGTCGCAGGGCGGCAGCGGGTCGCAGGGCGGCAGCGGGTCGCAGGGCGGCAGCGGGTCGCAGGGCGGCACCCCGTCCGCCGACGACGACGGCGTGCCCGTGTCCGGCACCTCCCCCCGGGTGGCCGACGCGACGCCCGCCGCGCGGGCGGACGGCGGCGCGGGAGCCCCCGCCTTCCGCACGGTCCTGCTGCTCCTGCTGCTCCCGCTGCTGCTGATCTTCCTCAACACCGGCATGAACACGCTCGCGACGGCCGGGGCGGTCGACGAGGAGGGCCTGTTCGTCCGCGTCGCGTCCCTGGTCGGCAGCACGCCCATCGCCCTGCTGGTCAGCGTGCTCGTGGCGTCGTACGTCCTGGGCCGGCGCCGGGGCAAGACCGGCTCGGAGATCGAGTCGATCGTCAACAGCGCGCTCGGACCGGTCTGCGCGATCATCCTCATCACCGGTGCCGGCGGCATGTTCGGCGGTGTCCTGCGGGCCAGCGGCATCGGCCAGGCCCTCGCCGACGTGCTCCAGGACATCGGCCTGCCGGTCATCGTGGCGGCGTTCGTCATCGCCGTGCTGCTGCGCGTGGCGCAGGGCTCGGCCACCGTCGCGCTGACCACGGCCGCGGGGCTCATCGCCCCGGTCGTGGAGGCCAGCAACGGGCTGTCGGCCGCCGACCTGGCCCTCATCGTCATCGCCATCGCGGGCGGCGCCACGGTGCTCTCGCACGTGAACGACTCCGGCTTCTGGCTGGTCAGCCGCTTCTTCGGGATGGACGAGGCGACGACGCTGAAGACCTGGACCGTGATGGTCACGCTGATCGGGACGCTCGGCTTCGTCTTCGCGCTGCTGCTGAGCCTGGTGCTCTGACCGGTCGCGCCGCCGGGGCCAGCGCCCCTGCCCGCCGATCAGGCCGCTCCGGTGGCCGACACGCTGGTGGGCACCACTCCGGGGGCTTGATCAACGGCAGGCAGGGCGCCGCCGGAGCAGACCCGGCTGGCTACCCCAGCCGGTGCAGCACCGCGTTCCCGACGGCGCAGACCAGCCCCTGCTCGAACGTCACGACCAGGTCGAGCGCCTCGCCGTCCGGGTCGGACAGCGTCGGCCGGGCGGTGAGGGCGGCGGCGAAGCCACCGCCGATGACGACGACCGCGAAGTCGTCGGCCGCCGGGTCGCCGTCGTCGAGGACGCCGGTGCGCACGGCCGCGAGGTGGTCGACGGCGTCGGGGAGACCGATGGCGGCGACCACCGAGTGGGTCGACAGGCCCTGCAGCATGGTGGCCAGCCAGGCCGGCGCGAGACCCGGTCGGCCGGCGCTCACGAGCACGACGGGCGCCGGCTCGAGGACGACGGCCTGGGCGAGCAGCTGGCGGGCGACCTCGTACACGGCCGCCCTGCTGGTGACCCGGATGCCCGCGCCGCCCGCCAGCACCGCGAAGGGGCCCGGGGGCACGCGCCGGTCCAGCACGCGCGGCAGCAGCGGGACCGGGGAGGACGGGGTGGACAGCGGCGACGGCAGCGGGCCGGGACGCCCGAGCAGGTAGCCCTGGGCGTAGTGGGCCCCGTAGGCGCGGGCCAGATCGAGGTGGGCCTCGGTCTCGACGCCCTCCGCCACCACGACCGACCCCGTCTGGCCGACCTCGGCCAGGACGCGGTGGAGCACGCGGGCGACGCGCAGGTCGAACGGGCCGGCTGGCGGCTCCTGGAGCAGCCGCATGTCCAGCTTGACGACGTCGGGCCGCAGCAGCGGCAGCAGGGCGAGGGACTCCGGGTCGGCGCCGACGTCGTCGAGGGCGATGCCCCAGTCCTGCTCGCGCACCTGGTCGAGCGAGCGCAGCAGGGCGGCGGGGCGGCCGGCCAGCGAGCGCTCGGTCAGCTCGGCGTAGCAGCGCACGTCGCCGAAGCTCGCCCACCGGGACGCGTCGGCGGCCGCGGCCAGCAGCGTCTCCGGCTCGGCGTTGATGAACAGCGAGAGCGGGTAGCGCAGGCCGTGCTGCCGGGCCCGCTGCACGGCCTGCTCGCGGCACAGCCAGTCGAGCTCGTCGACGCGCCCGCACGCCCGGGCCGCGGCGAACAGCGCCTCGGGGTCCCAGAGCTCCGGGCCGGACACCCGGGCGAGGGCCTCGTAGCCGACCGGGACCAGCGTGTCGAGGTCGACGATGGGCTGGTAGGCGGGTTCGACGAGGCGCCCGCTCAGGACCTGCTCGAGGCTGGGGCGTGGGCCGGACGGGACAGACACCACGCGAGACTCCCCGATCGGTCCGCGCCCGAACCCGCGGGGGTGGGGAGGGGCCGGGCCCCTGCCCGAGCGGAGGGCGTGGGATTCGAACCCACGGAACGGGTCACCCCGCTCAGCGGTTTTCAAGACCGCCGCCATCGGCCTCTAGGCGAGCCCTCCCGGAGCGCCCAGTCTGCCGCAGGTCCCCGCTCGGCTGTGTGACCCCGGCCACAGCGGGCGCGGACACGTGATGCGGGCCAGCATGCGGGGCAGACCCTCCGCTCGGCGCGTGGCGTCCTGCCCGGCCGACCCCCCGCACCGCTCCCCTGGAGGAACGCCCGTGCGCCTGCGCCGCCTGACCACCCTCGCCGTCGCCGCGACCGCCGTGCTGGGCCTCGGCACGGCCGGTCCCGCCCGCGCCGCGCCCGCGTACGCGCCGCTGGACCAGCGCGGGCCCGCCCTGTCGGTGCCCGTCGACCGCCTCGACGCGGCCCTGGAGTGCAACGGCCCGGTGACCCGCACCGGTCCGGCGCCGATCCTGCTCGTGCCGGGCACGACGATGGACCCCGAGGTCGGCTTCTCCTGGAACTACGAGCGGGCCTTCACGCAGCGCGGCTGGCGCTGGTGCGCGGTCACGCTGCCGCAGGATGCCACGGGCGACGTGCAGCGCGCCGGGGAGTACGTCGTGCACGCGCTGCGCACCCTGAACAAGCGCTCGGGCAAGAAGGTCGACGTGGTCGGCTGGAGCCAGGGCGGCATGGTCCCGCGGTGGGCGCTGCGCTACTGGCCCGACACCCGGCCCCTCGTCGACGACCTGGTCGGCCTGTCCCCGTCCAACCACGGCACCACCGTCGCCGACGCCGCCTGCCGCGACGCCTGCTCGCCGGCCGCCTGGCAGCAGCGCTCGATCTCGGCCTTCATGCCGGCCCTGAACAGCGGGGCCGAGACCTTCGCGGGCATCTCCTACACCTCCGCGTACACCCGGGCCGACGAGGTCGTCGTGCCCAACGCCGGCCCGGCGCCCAGCTCGGCGCTGCGCACCGGCGGCGGCCGGATCGCCAACGTCGCGACCCAGGACGTCTGCCCGGCCAACACCGCCGACCACTTCGCGATCGGCAGCTACGACCCGGTGGGCTACGCCCTCGCCGTCGACGCCCTCACCCACGACGGCCCGGCCGTCCCCGCTCGCATCCCGCTCAGCACCTGCGCCCAGGCCTTCCAGCCCGGCGTCGACCCGGCGACCTTCGCCGACGACTACGCGACCTTCGTGCAGTACGCCGTCGACGACGAGGGCGACGCCCCGGACCGGGCCAGCGAGCCGGCCCTCGAGCGCTACGTGTTCGCCCGGTGAGCGACCTCCTGACCGACGCGGCCGCCACGACCGGAGCGCCCCTCGAGCACCTCGACGTGGTCATCGTCGGCGCGGGGCTGTCCGGCATCGGCGCGGCCGTCCACCTGCAGCAGCAGCTCCCCGGCCGGACGTACGCGATCCTCGAGTCCCGCGAGGCGACCGGCGGCACCTGGGACCTGTTCCGCTACCCCGGCGTCCGCTCCGACTCCGACATGTACACGCTGGGCTACTCCTTCCGGCCCTGGCCGGGGGCCACCGCCATCGCCGACGGCCCGTCGATCCTCGACTACGTCCGCGACACCGCCCGCGACCACGACGTGGACCGCCGGATCCGGCTGCGCTCGCGCGTCGTGCAGGCCGAGTGGTCGAGCCCGGACGCCCGCTGGACGGTGACCGTCGAGGACCCGACCACCGGCGCCACGAGCCAGCTGACCTGCGGCTTCCTGTTCATGTGCTCCGGCTACTACCGCTACGACGAGGGCTACACGCCCGCGTTCGAGGGCCTCGAGCGGTTCGGCGGCCAGGTCGTGCACCCGCAGCACTGGCCGGAGGACCTCGACGTCGCGGGCAAGCGGGTCGTGGTCATCGGCAGCGGCGCCACCGCGGTGACCCTCGTGCCGGCGATGGCGGGCACGGCCGCCTCGGTGACCATGCTGCAGCGCTCGCCGACCTACATCGCCGCCCGCCCGGCCGGTGACAAGGTCGCCAACTACCTGCGGGACCGGCTGCCGGCGACGACGGCGTACTCGCTGGTCCGCTGGAAGAACGTGCTGCTGACGATGCTCAGCTACCAGCTCAGCCGCCGTCGGCCCGAGCTCATGAAGTCGCTGGTGCGCAAGGGCCTGGACAAGGAGCTGCCGGGCTTCGACGTCGAGCAGCACTTCACCCCGCCGTACGACCCGTGGGACCAGCGCTTCTGCATCGTCCCGGACGGCGACCTGTTCCGGGCGCTGCGCGCAGGCACCGCGTCGGTCATCACCGGCCACATCGACACGTTCACCGAGACCGGCATCCGGCTCACCACCGGCGAGGAGCTCGAGGCCGACCTCGTCGTCACCGCGACCGGGCTCAACATGCTCGTGCTCGGCGGCACCCGCTTCGTGGTGGACGGGCGCGAGGTCCCGCTGTCGCAGACGGTCGGCTACAAGGGGACGATGTTCAGCGGCATCCCCAACCTGGCCGCCGCGATGGGCTACACCAACGCGTCCTGGACGCTCAAGTGCGACCTCATCTGCGAGTACGTGTGCCGGATGCTCGGCGACATGGACGCCACGGGGGTCGACACGGTCGTCCCCGAGTGGACCGAGCCGGAGCTGCCGGGGGTGCCGTTCGTCGACCTGCAGTCGGGCTACGTCCTGCGCTCGGTGGCCGACTTCCCCAAGCAGGGCGCCGAGGCCCCGTGGCGGGTCCACCAGAACTACTTCCTCGACCGCCGCATGCTCGGGGCGGGCGCGCACGCGTACGACGGGCTGCGCTTCTCCTCGAGCCGGGCCGAGGTCGCCGTCGCCGTCTGATGTCCGGTCCTTCCCGGCTCGTCCACCACGATCGTGGCGACACGCCGACGTAGACGTTGCGTGGCTTGACGCTCACGTTGCGTGACGGCACACTCCGGCTCCCGCCGCTGGGGCGGACCAGGGACGGGGTGGACATGAGGATCTCGGTGCGCAGGACGCTCGCCGGAGGGTTGGCCGTCGGGGCGCTGCTGTCGCCGCTCGCGGTGGGGACAGCGGCCACGGCCGCCCCGGCCGCGCCGGCGCCGGCCCCCGCTGCGCGGGCCGCCCTCGGCGACGTGACGTCCGCGCTCGAGGCAGCCCGGGTCGACCGCGTCCCGACGCCCCGGCTCGGCTGGTACCGCTGCTACGAGACCGCGCAGTGCGCGACCGTCGACCTGCCCCTCGACTACGACGAGCCGAACGGCCCGACCACCGAGGTCGCCGTGCTCCGCGTCAAGGCGCGCGACCCCGAGAAGCGGATCGGCAGCCTGTTCGTCAACCCGGGCGGTCCCGGCGGGTCCGCCACCGAGCTCGCGGGCGCCGCTCCCTGGTTCCTGCGCCCGGCGCTGCTCGACCGCTTCGACATCGTCGGCGTCGACCCGCGGGGGGTCGGCTCCAGCGACCAGCTCCGCTGCTTCGGCTCGACCCGCGAGCAGACCCGCACGCTGCGGCCGCTGCTCGCCCGCCCCTTCCCGCTCGGCGACCGGCAGGAGGCCGCGTTCGTCGACGCGTCGCGCGCCACCGGCGCCGCCTGCTCCACCACGGGCCGCCCGCTCTCGGCGGCGATGTCGACCGCGCAGACCGCGCGCGACATGGAGGTCGTGCGCCGAGCCGTCGGGGACGCGAAGCTGTCCTTCCTCGGCTTCTCGTACGGCAGCTACCTCGGCCAGGTCTACGCCAACATGTTCCCGGACCGGGTGCGCGCGGTCGCGATCGACGGCGTCCTCGACCCGCTGGCCTGGGCCGGGACCCCCGCCACGCGCGACGTGCCGTCGACCGAGCGGCTGCGGTCCGCCCAGGGCGCCTACAAGGCGCTGCGCGAGACGCTCGAGCGGTGCGACGAGGCCGGCCGCCGCGCCTGCGCCTTCGCCGCCGGCAACCCGGTCAAGCGCTACGACCGGCTCGCCGAGCAGCTGAAGGCCGACCCGCTGGTCGTCCGCACCCCCGAGGGCACCTTCCGCTTCACCTACGCCGACCTGGTGAGCCTCACGCTGTCGGCGCTGTACGACTCCCAGGGCCCGGACGCCCTCGGCGACCTGCTGCCGCTGATCGCGGAGCTGGCGAGCGACCCCGCTGCGGGCAGGGCCGCCGAGCTCGAGCGCCGGCTGTCGCGGCCCGGCTTCGACTTCCCCTACGAGAACTCCCTCGAGGCGTTCGCGGGGGTGCTGTGCACCGACGGGCTCAACCCGCGCGACGCCGCCGCCTGGCCGGACGCGGCCGACCGGGCCGACCGCGACGCCCCGTACTTCGGCCGGCTCTGGACCTGGGCCTCCTCGCCCTGCGCGAGCGGCACCTGGACGGCGCAGGACGAGGACGCCTACCGGGGGCCCTTCACCCGCACCACGTCCGCGCCCGTCCTGGTCGTCGGCAACCGCTGGGACCCGGCCACCAGCTACCGGGGGGCCAAGCGCGCCGCCGCCCTGCTGCCGAACAGCCGGCTGCTGACCAGCGACAGCTGGGGACACACCGCCTACGGCTCGTCCGCCTGCGTCGACAAGGCGATGGTGCGCTACCTCGTCCAGCAGGCCGTGCCGGCGGAGGGCACCCGCTGCACCGGTGACGTCCAGCCGTTCCAGGACCCGCGCACGCAGCAGGCGCAGGCCCGTACCGCCGACAGCGGGGTCCGTGCGCCGATCGTGCCGTTCGTGCCGGTCGGCGGGCTCGGCCGCTGAGCCCGGCCCGGCGCGGCGGCCCGGGTCGCCGCGCCGGGCGGCCGGTCACAGCCGGCTGAGCAGCAGCCCCGCTCCGCCGGCGAGCAGGGTGAGCAGCAGGGTGCCGAGACCGTTGGCCACCGCGGCGAGCGTGCGGCCCTGCTGGGCCAGGCGCACGGTGTCGACGCTCGCGGTGCTGAACGTGGTGTAGCCGCCGCAGAAGCCGGTGCCCACCACCAGGCGCAGCTCACCCGGCGCGCCGGTGAACAGCACGAGCCCGGCCACCAGGCCGAGCAGCAGCGAGCCGCTGGCGTTGACGGCCAGCACGCCGTACGGGAACCGGCCGCCCCACCGCTCGCGGGCGGCGCCGTCGACCACGAAGCGGGCGACGGCGCCGAGCCCGCCGGCCAGGGCCAGCGCCAGGAGCATCACCGGGCGGCCCGCCGGGCGGCAAGGGCGATCCCCAGCGTGCTGAGCACCAGCCCGCCGACGACCGTCGTCCCGGCGTAGGCGGCGGCGAGCAGCGGGCGGCCGTCGCGCAGCAGCAGGTCGGCCTCGACGGCCAGGGCGCTGTAGGTCGTGGTGGCGCCCAGGAAGCCGGTGCCCAGCGCGAGCCGGACCAGCCGGCGGCGGCCGGTGTCGTCCCCCGCGCGCGACAGCCCCTCCAGCAGGGCGCCGAGCAGCAGCGCGCCGAGCAGGTTGGCCGTCAGCGTGCCCACGGGCCAGGGCCGCTCGGGCAGGGTCAGGGACAGCCCGTGCCGCGCGAGCGTGCCCAGCACCCCGCCGACGAGGACGGCGAGCAGGGCGCCGGGGCGGTGGTGCGCGGGGCGGTGGTGCGCGGGGCGCGGGGTCGGTCCGGGCACCCGCGCTCCTCCCGGTCCAGCGTCCACGGCCCTGCTCGGGCCGTCCCTGTCGTCCTGGAGCGGCGCCGTCCGGCGCAGTCCCGCCCGCGATCCCAGCACGGGCGGGACCCGGCGCCCTCCGGGCCCCCGCGCGCGGGGCCGCGGGGCCGTCCCGGACCCTGAGCGACGGCGCGTGACGCAGTGCTCTGTGAGGGATCGCACCGGCCCGGTGCACCCCTCGCCCGGTAGCCTCGGCCCAGTGCTTACCCGAGTCCTGCCCCTGATCATGGCCCCGGTGATCGCGGTGCTGACCCTGGCGCCGGTGTCCCCGACCCCCGCCTCCGCCGCTCCCAGCACCGCCCAGCAGGTGACCGACCTCAACGCCGAGGTGGCCCGGGTCGCCGAGCGGCTGACCCAGGGCACGTCGGCCCTGGAGGAGGGCCAGGCCCGCCTCGCCGAGCTGACCGAGCGCGCCGAGGACGTCCGCCGCCAGGCCGTCGAGGCCGCGGCCGTGGCCGAGGCGTCGCAGACCCGGCTCGAGGACCTGGTCGGGGCCTCCTACCGCGCCCCCCTCCCCGGTGCCTTCACCGTCGCCCTCGGCGACCTGCCCGGGATGACCGAGCGGCTGCACGCCACCGCCAGCCTGGAGCAGGTCCAGGGCCGCCAGCAGGACCTCGTGTCCGAGGCCAACATCGACCGGCTGCGCGCCGAGGTGCTCCTGGCCGAGGCGGAGGGGCTCGAGGCCGAGGCCGCCGCCCAGGAGAAGGTCCTGGCCGACAAGGTCCGCGCGCTCAAGCAGGAGGCCGAGCAGGCCCGCGAGCGCCTCGAGCACGCCCGGGCCCGCCTGGAGGCCGAGCGCGCCGCCGCCGCGAAGAAGCGCGCCGAGCAGGAAGCCGCTGCCGCCGCCCGCGCCAGCCGTGCCCGCTCGGCCGCCGCGGCCCCTGCCGCCCCGTCGGCCCCCGCGCCCGCCCCGGTCGGCAAGGTCTCCGGCAAGTGCGGCGGCCGCTCGCTGGACGGCTTCCCCAACGGCATGGTGCCCGCCGACGCGCTCTGCCCGCTCAAGGGCACCGACGGCCTGCTCCTGCGCGCCGACGCCGCAGCCGCCTTCAACCGGATGGCCTCGGCCGGCGGGATGCCGTGCGCCGGCAACTCCTACCGCAGCTACAGCCAGCAGGTCTCGCTCTACGCCGAGAAGCCCAGCCTGGCCGCCGTGCCCGGCACGAGCAACCACGGCTGGGGCGTCGCGGTCGACTTCGCCTGCGGCGCGGACCGCTTCGGCTCCGCGGGCTACACGTGGCTCAAGAAGAACGGGCCGAAGTACGGCTGGACCCACCCCGCGTGGGCCGAGCCGGGCGGCAGCCGCCCGGAGCCGTGGCACTGGGAGTACACGGGCTAGGAGCGGGACGCACCCGGCTCGTCGCCACGGCGCCCGCGCAGCTCCATCGTGCAGCACTTCACGCTGCCCCCTGCCTTGAGCAGCTCCGACAGGTCGACCCCCACCGGCACGTAGCCGCGCTCGCGCAGCTGCTCGTGCAGGGCGTGCGCCCGGTCCGACAGCAGGACGTGACGGCCGTCGGAGACGGCGTTGAGGCCGAGCACCGCGGCGTCGTCGGCGCCGGCCAGCACCGCGTCGGGGAACAGCCGCTCCAGGACCCGGCGGCTGCCCTCGCTGAACGCGCCGGGGTAGTACGCGACGTTGCTGTCGTCGAGCACGGCCAGCGCGGTGTCGAGGTGGTAGTAGCTCGGGTCGACGAGCACCAGGCTCACCACGGGGACGCCGAAGTACTCCTGCACCTCCAGGTGCGCGCCGGGGTCGGTGCGGAAGCCGGTGCCGGCCAGCACCAGGTCGCCGACGACGAGGAAGTCACCCTCGCCCTCGTTGACGAACGCGGCGGGCCGGGCCGGGCCCGCCCCCTCGAGCCAGCGCAGGTACGCCGGCCCCTCGGCCGAGCGCTGCGGGTAGGCGAAGCGGGCGCCGAGCGCCTGCCCGCCGACCACCAGGCCGCCGTTGGCGGCGAAGACCATGTCCGGCAGGCCGGGCTCCGGGGTGATCACCTGCACCTCGTGCCCGAGCGAGACGTACGCCTGCCGCAGCGTCTCCCACTGGCGCCGCGCGAGGGCGCGGTCGACGGGCCGGGCCGGGTCCATCCACGGGTTGATCGCGTAGCTGACCTCGAAGTGCTCCGGGGGGCACATCAGGTAGCGGCGCGGGCGGGCCACCCGCTCGGGCGCGCGGCGCTGGGTCGGCAGCAGGACGGTCACGGGGTGCTCCTCGGCGGGTCGGGCGAGCAGGCGCACAGGGCGTCCACCGTTGCTCTCGACGCTAGGCGGGCGGCCTTGAGCAACGCATGACCGTCTCTTGCGCACCGACCCGTGCTCGCTTGCGTGTGAGAGCGTAGCGCGACGATCCGTTGCGTGCGGTCGCGGGACGGGGGCCGGCGCGGGTGGACGACATCGACACGGGCGTCATCGGCTGCCTGCTGCGCGACGGGAGGGCGACGTACGCGCAGATCGGCGCGGAGGTCGGGCTGTCGGCGCCGGCGGTCAAGCGCCGGGTGGACCGGCTGCGGGCGACCGGGGCGATCCGGGGCTTCACGGCCGTGGTCGACCCGCAGGCCCTTGGCTGGACGACCGAGGCGTACGTCGAGGTCTACTGCAAGGGGACGGTCGCCCCCCGCGAGCTGCGCCGGAGCCTGGAGCGGGTGCCCGAGGTGGTCGGGGCCTGCACCGTCTCGGGCTCGGCGGACGCGCTGCTGCACATGCTGGCCACCGACATCAGCCAGCTGGAGCGGGCCATCGAGCGGGTGCGCGACGAGCACAACGTCGACCACACCCGCAGCGTCATCGTGCTGTCCCGGCTGCTGGACCGGCCCCGGTCCTAGGGGCCGCTACGGTCGGGAGTCCTCGACCTGGAGGTGGGCGTGCTCGGGTACGACCCCGCACTCGCGGCCGTCCTGGCCGCGGCCGCCCCGGCGGAGGGCAGCGCGCACGGGCTCGAGCCCGCCGTCGCGGCCGTGCTGCTCGTCGCGGCCGGCATCTGCCTGGCCGGCCTGCTGTCGCACCGCACCGGCATCCCGTCGCCGGTGCTGCTGGTGCTCGGGGGCCTGCTCGCCTCGCCGCTGGTCGGCACCGGCTTCGCCCTCGAGCCGGAAGTCGTCCTCGTGCTCGTCCTGCCGCCGCTGCTCTACAGCGCCGCCCTGGACGCCAGCCTGCTCGACTTCCGCGCCAACACCCGGGCGATCGGCCTGCTGTCGGTCGCCCTCGTCATGGTCTCCGCGTTCGCGGTCGGCGGCGTCGCGCACCTGGTGGTGCCCGACCTGCCCTGGGCGGCGGCCCTCGCCCTGGGCGCGGTGCTGGCGCCGCCGGACGCGGTCGCCGCCATCTCGATCGGCCGGCGCTTCGGCATGCCGTCGCGCCTGCAGACCCTCATCGAGGGCGAGGGGCTGCTCAACGACGCCACCGCCCTCGTCCTGTACTCCGTGGCCGTGTCGGCCGCCGTCGGCGGCGGGTTCTCCTACGGCAGGGCCGGCGGGCAGCTGCTGCTGGCCGCGGTCGGCGGCCTGCTCATCGGGCTCGCCGTGGCCTGGGTCGTCGGCCAGGTCCGCCGGCGGCTCGAGGAGCCGCTGGTGGAGAACGCGCTCTCGCTGGCGACGCCGTTCCTGGCCTACCTGCCGGCCGAGCAGGTGCACGCGAGCGGCGTGCTGGCCGTCGTCGTCTGCGGCCTGGTCCTCGGCCACTCGAGCACCACGCTGCTGTCGTCGACCTCGCGCCTGCAGACCCAGCCGGTCTGGCGCCTGGTCGTCTTCCTGCTCGAGGGCGGCGTCTTCCTGCTCATCGGGCTGCAGCTCCCGCAGATCCTGGCCGGCCTGGAGGGCTACTCCGGCCTGCAGGTGCTCGGCTGGTCCACCGCCGTCGTGCTCGCCACGATGCTGGTGCGGCCGCTCTGGATCTGGCCCGCGACCTACCTGCCCCGGCTGCTGAGCGCCCGCGTGCGCGCGGCCGACCCGTCCCCACCGTGGCAGCAGGTGCTCGCCCTGTCGTGGGCGGGGATGCGCGGGGTGGTGTCGCTGGCGGCGGCCGTCGCGCTGCCGCTGACCACCGAGGACGGCCGGCCGTTCCCGCAGCGCGACCTGCTGCTGTTCCTCGTCTTCGTCGTCATCCTCACGACCCTGCTGCTCCAGGGGCTAACGTACGGGCACGTGCTGCGCGCGCTCGGGCTCCGGCCCGACCGGCAGGGCGTCCTGCTCGCGCAGGCCGCCGCGCAGCAGTCCGCGGCGCGGGTCGCCGTCCAGCGGCTCGACGAGGCGGTCGGCGACGACCCGCACGCCGCGGAGGTCGCCGAGCAGCTGCGCCTGCTCACCCGGACGCGGGCGGACGCCCGGTGGGAGCGGCTCGCCGAGGTGCGCGGCGAGCACGGGGAGACGCCGTCGGCGACCTGGCGGCGGCTGCGCGGGGTCATGCTCGAGGCCGAGCGGGCCGAGCTGCTGCGGCTGCGGGACGAGGGCCGGCTGCCCGACGAGGCGATGCGCGAGATGCAGCGCACGCTCGACCTCGAGGAGGCCGTGGTGATCCGGGCGGACTAGCCGTACTGCCCCGGCAGGTCGGTCAGCCGAGCTGCTCGTGCACGTAGCACCAGCGCCAGGTCTCGCCCCGCTCGAAGGACCGCATCACCGGGTGGCCGGTCTCGCGGAAGTGCGCGTCGGCGTGCCGCCGCGGCCCCGTGTCGCAGCAGCCCACGTGGCCGCAGCGCAGGCACATCCGCAGGTGCACCCAGGTGTCGCCCGAGGCCAGGCACTCCTCGCAGCCGTCGGGCGTGCCGGGGTCGGCGTCGGCCGGCGCCTCCGCCAGCTCGGGGCAGCCGGGCTCGGGCGACGGCGCCGCGACGGGTCGGGCGGGCAGCAGCCGGCGCAGGGCTCGGGGCACGGGGGGCCTCCCGGGGGCGGGTCGGAGGGGTCCAGTGTGCCTGGGCGGTCCGTGCGCCGGGACCGGGTCGCGGCGCTCAGGTCCCGTACAGCAGCCGCAGCGTGGCGGCGACGAGGTCGTCGACCAGCCGGGCGTCGGCGTCCTGGGCATCGTCGGCGTCGGTGCGGTCGGCGTGGGTGCGGTCGGCGAGCGCGTCGGTGCGCAGCGCGTGCAGCATCCGGGCGAGCACCTCGGGCGAGGGCGGGCCGTCCGGGGCGAGCCCGGCCGCGCGGTCACGGGCGATCTTGGCCGCCGTGCGCCCGGTGCCGCGCTGGACGACCCCCTCGCGCCAGGCGGCGAGCTGGGCGTCGGCGTCGTCGCTGCGCCAGGCCTGGCGCAGCAGCCCGCCGTGGGTCCGCCACAGGGCGACGCTGTGCCCGACCGCCTGCCGCAGCGCGGGGACGTCGGGCCCGAGTGCCTCGAGCCAGGGGGCGTTCTCCGCCGCGAGCTGGTCGGACAGCCCGTCGAGCAGCGCGGCGAGCACGGCGGGCTTGCCGTCGAAGTAGAAGTAGAAGCTCGACCGGGAGATGCCGGCCGCGCCGGCGAGCTCGTCGACCGTCACCTGCGACAGCGGCTTGGCCTCGAGCAGCGCGCGGGCGCCGTCGAGGATCGCCTGCTCGCGCACGTCCCCGCGGGTCGGCGCCCGTCGGCGCGCCCCGCGCACGACCTCGGGACTGGTCACCCGCACCTCGGCGTCATCCCCCGCACGGTAGTCGACGGCACTCGACGCCGTGTCGACTCCGTGCGACGCGGCGTCTACTGTGGCCTCATGGAGTCCCCGCGCAGCGCCTCGCCCCTGCTGCTGCCCGTGCTCGCCCTGTCGGCCATGACCATCGCCGTCCTGCAGACCGTCGTCGTCCCGGTGCTGGCCCAGATCGGGGCCGCGCTCGGCGCCTCGCCGTCCGGCGTCGGCTGGGTCCTGACGGCCAACCTGCTCGCGGCCGCGGTGCTCACCCCCGTGCTCGGCCGGCTCGGCGACGTCCACGGCCGCCGGCCGGTGCTGCTCGGCATCCTGTCGGTGGTCGTCGTCGGCTCCGTGCTGGCCGCCGTCACCTCGTCGCTGCCGCTGCTCGTCCTCGCCCGCGTGCTGCAGGGCGCGTCGTACGGGCTGTTCCCGCTGGCGATCGGCGTCCTGCGCGACGAGCTGCCCGCCGAGCGCCTCACCGGGGCGATGGCCGTGGTCAGCGCGACCCTCGGCGCCGGCGGCGGGCTCGGCCTGGTCGCGACCGGCCTGCTGACCCGCGGCGGCGGCGACTACCACCGCGTCTTCTGGCTGGCGGCCGCGGTCTCGGCCGTCGCGCTGGTGCTCGCCTGGACCGTCGTGCCGCTGCGCCGGTCCGGGGCGACCGGCGGCGTCGACTGGACCGGGGCCGCCGTCCTCGGCGCCGGGCTGGTGCTCCTGCTGCTGCCGCTGTCCAAGGGCAACGAGTGGGGCTGGGCCTCCCCCCTCGCCCTGGGCTGCCTCGCGGCGTCCGCGGTGGTGCTCGCCGGCTGGGTGGTGCTGCAGCACCGCACCCCCTCCCCGCTGGTGACGCCGGCGCTGATGCGCAACCGCCCCCTGCAGATCACCAACGTCGCCGGCCTGTGCGTGGGCGTCGCGATGTTCGTCGCGTTCCTCGCGGTGTCCGGCTTCGTGCAGACCCCGGCGGAGGTGGGCTACGGCTTCTCGGCCTCCGTGCTCGGCGCCAGCGCGGCGTACCTCATGCCCGGCGCGCTGCTCGGCATCGTCGTCGCCCCGGTCGGCGGTCGGATGGTGCGCCGGTACGGCGGGCGCGACGTGCTGGTGGTCGCCGCCGCCGCAGGGGCGGCCGGGTTCGTGCTGATGGCCCTGCTGCACACGGCGTCCTGGCACCTGATCACCGGCGCGCTGCTCGTCAACGGCGCGGTCAGCCTGGCCTTCGCGGCCATGCCCGCCCTGATCGTGGCCGAGGTCGCCCCGCACCAGACCGGCGTCGCCAACAGCGTCAACTCCATCTCCCGCTCGGTCGGCAGCTCCCTGGCCAGCGCGCTGGTCGTCACCCTGCTGGCCAGCGTGGTGCTGCCGAGCGGCCTGCCGCGGGAGTCGGCGTACGTGGCCGCGTTCGCCATCGGCGCGACGGCCTGCCTGCTCACCGCCCTGCTGGTCGGCCTCGGGCTGCCCCGCGCGGAGCGCCCCGCCGCCGTCGACCTGCCGGCCCGCGCCCCCGCACTGGTCGCCGCCTGACCGGGTGACGCGGGTCACGCCGGCCCGACGTACCGTGGAGGCATGGCTGACGCTGAATCCGTCGTGGGCGACGCCCTCGAGCAGGTCCTCCCCGAGGCCATCACGACCTCCTCGTTCGACCCGGTCTCCGCGCCCGCCCACCTCGAGAAGCCCTGGTGGGGGCGCCCGGTCGCCGAGGTGCGGTGGCAGGCCGAGCTCGCCCGGCTGCTCGTCGACCCGGTGTACGCCGGCCGCGGCGTGCCCCGCGGCGACGGCAGCCCCGTCCTGCTCATCCCGGGCTTCCTGGCCGGCGACTCGTCGCTGTCCGTGATGGCGGGGTGGCTGCGGCGGATCGGCCACGACGCCCACGGCGCGGGCATCTCGCTCAACGTCGACTGCTCCGACAAGGCGGTCGACCGCCTCGAGCGCGTCCTGCTCCGCCTGCACGTCAAGACCGGCAAGCCGGTCGCGATCGTCGGCCACAGCCGCGGCGGCCACTTCGCCAAGGCCCTGGCCGCCCGCCACCCCGACGGCGTCCGCACGGTCGTGTCGCTCGGCTCCGGCCTCGACGAGCCGTTCGACATCTCGGTGCCCACCAAGGCCGCCGTCACGCTGGTGCGCAGCGCGCTGCGGCGGCTCGACCCGTCGACCGGCGAGCGCGGCTGCCTCACGAGCACCTGCGACTGCCCGTTCGCCCGCGACTACAACGCGCCGTTCCCGGACTCCGTCCCGATCACCACGGTGTGGTCCAAGGGCGACGGCGTCGTGCGGTGGCGGGCCTGCGTGGTCGACTACGCCCGCTCGGTCGAGGTCACCGGCAGCCACGTCGGGCTCGCGTTCAACCGGCACGCCTACCGCGCCGTCGCCGAGGCGCTGGCCCCGCTCAGCTGACGAAGACGTACGTCCCCGGGGCCGCGGCGATCGGCGGGTGCGTGGCGCTGCCGAGGGCGGCCGGCGCGTCGCCCTTGTCACCGGCGCGCTCGATCGCCCAGGCGGTGAAGTCGGGCCACCACGAGCCCTTGTGGGTGCGCGCGCCCGCGAGCCACTGCTCCGGGTCGGCCGGGCACTCCTCGGCGACCTGGTAGGTCGACTTGGGGTTGCCGGGCGGGTTGACCAGCGCGGCGATGTGGCCGCTGGTCGACAGCACGAAGCGGGGCTTGGCGCCGAACAGCCGGCCGCTGCGGTAGACGTTCTCCCACGGGCAGATGTGGTCGGCGATGCCGGCCAGGTTGTAGGTGTCGACCTCGACCTTGGACAGGTCGACGGGGGTCCCCAGCACGGTCGCCTTCCCCGGCGTCACCAGCGCGTTGTCCATCGCCAGGCGCAGGAAGTCGCGGTGCAGCCCGGCGGGCATCCGCGTGGTGTCGGCGTTCCAGAACAGCACGTCGAACGCCGGCGGCTTCTTGGCCAGCAGGTAGTTGTTGACCCAGTAGTTCCACACCAGGTCGTCCGGGCGCAGCCAGGCGAACACGCCCGCCAGCGAGCGGCCGTCGAGGTAGCCCTGGTTGGCCGACGAGGCGGCGGCCGCGACGGCGGTGGGGGCGTCGACGAGCGAGCCGATCGTGCCGTTCTGCCGCTGGTCGAGGACGGTCACGCCGAGGGTGAGCCCGGCGACCCGGTAACCCCGGCCGGTGGCGACCAGGTGCGAGACGACCGTGCTGGTGACGATCCCGCCGGCGCACAGGGCGAACAGCAGGGCCTGCTCCGCGCCGGTGATCTCCTCGAGCGCGTCCATCGCGGTGAGGACCGCGCCCGCGTAGTCGTCCAGGCCGAGGTCGCGCTGCTCCTCGGTCGGGTTGACCCAGGACATCGCGAACACCTGCAGGCCGGCGTCGAGGAAGTGCTCGACCATGCTGCGGCCGGGCGCGAGGTCGGCGATGTAGTACTTGTTGATCATCGGCGGGACCACGAGCAGCGGCACGGCGTGGACCTGCTCGGAGCGCGGCGCGTACTGGATGAGCTCGAACACCGGCGTGCGCAGCACCACCTGGCCCTCGGTCACCGCCAGGTCACCGCCGACCGTGAACGCGTCCGGGTCGACCATCTGCGGGATCCGCGGCTTGCGCGACAGGTCCTTGACCAGCTGGCGGCCGCCGCGCACGTAGTTCGAGCCGCCGGTGTCCAGCGCCGCCTTGAGCGCCGCCGGGTTGAGCAGCGGCGCGTTGCTCGGCGCCAGCGCCGCGACGAGGTTGTCGACGATAAAGCGCATGCGCCGGTCCTCGCGCCAGTCGAGGTTGGCGTCGTCGAGCAGCTGCTCCAGCGTCCCGCCGTACGCCAGGTAGGCCTGCAGGACGCGGCGCAGGACCGGGTTGCCCGACCAGGCCGGGTCGACGAAGCGGCGGTCCTTCTTCGTCGGGGCCAGCTCGGAGCGCCCGACGACGATGCGCGCCAGCTCGCGGGTCAGGCCCAGCGAGCGGCGGGTGACCGTCACCGGCCGCGCGGCGAGCTTGGCGCCCAGCACCACACCGGCCCGGCCCGGGAAGAACCGCCCCAGGGACGAGCCGGAGGCCTCGGTCAGCAGCGCGTCGAGCGAGCCTGTCCCGCCCGCGCGGTCCTGCTCACCGCCGGCGGGAGCTCCGGTCGTCGTGGCAGCGGTCATCGTGCGCCTCCGAGCGTCGTGGTCGTGCGTCGTACGGCCCCTGCCCGCGCAGTGTGACGCGAACCACGGGCCGGCACCAGCCTGTGACCCCGGGAACACCGCGCCCGCCGAAGGGGTGCAGCGCCGCACGCGGGGGACCACTCGCACGAGCCCGGTCCGGGCCGCGAGGGGAGACGCGCATGAGCAGGACCACCACCCACCCGCTCGTCCCGGGGGCGGCTCGGCACCGCGTCGTCGTCATCGGCTCGGGGTTCGGCGGCCTGTTCGCGACGCAGCGCCTCAAGAGCGCCGACGTCGAGGTCACGCTCGTCGCCCGGACGACCCACCACCTGTTCCAGCCGCTGCTCTACCAGGTGGCGACCGGCATCCTGTCCGAGGGCGAGATCGCCCCGGCCACCCGCGAGATCCTGCGGCGCCAGAAGAACGCCCGCGTCCTGCTCGGGGAGGTCATCGACATCGACCTGGCCGCCCGCACGGTCACGTCGGAGTCGGCCCTGGGCACGCAGGTCACGCCGTACGACACCCTCATCGTGTCGGCCGGCGCCACGCAGTCGTACTTCGGCAACGACCACTTCGCCGAGCACGCGCCCGGCCTCAAGAGCATCGACGACGCCCTGGAGCTGCGCGGCCGCATCTTCGGCGCCTTCGAGCTCGCCGAGCTCTCGCGGGACCCCGCCCAGGTCGACCGGCTGCTCACCTTCGCCGTCATCGGGGCCGGCCCCACGGGGGTGGAGATGGCCGGGCAGATCGCCGAGCTGGCCCGGCGCGCGCTGCCCGGGGACTTCCGCAGCATCGACCCGCGCACCGCCCGGGTGCTGCTCATCGACGCCGCGGACGCCGTGCTCGGCTCGTTCGGCACCAAGCTGTCGGGCAAGGCCGCGCAGCACCTGAAGGCCCTCGGCATCGAGGTGCAGCTCGGCGCGATGGTCATCGACGTCGACGCGACCGGGCTCGTGGTGCGCGACCAGGACGGCGGGGAGCGGCGCATCGAGGCGGTCACCAAGGTGTGGGCCGCGGGCGTCGCCGCCAGCCCCCTCGGCAAGCAGCTCGCCGACCAGTCGGGCGCCGAGCTCGACCGGCCCGGGCGGGTGCACGTGCTGCCCGACCTGACCCTGCCCGGTCACCCCGAGGTCTTCGTGATCGGCGACATGGCCGCGCTCGGGCTGCCGGGCGTGGCCCAGGTGGCGATCCAGTCCGGACGGCACGCCGCCGACAGCCTGGCGCGACGGCTGGCGGGCGAGGACCCGCACCAGCCCTTCGCGTACCACGACAAGGGCAACATGGCGACGATCTCGCGGTTCAAGGCGGTCGCCAGCATCGGCAAGCACATCCGCACCGCGGGCTTCCTGGCCTGGGTGATGTGGCTGGTCGTGCACCTGGTCTTCGTGGTGGGCTTCAAGAACCGCCTGAGCACGCTCATCCACTGGGCGGTAAGCTTCCTCGGGCGCGGCCGCGCCGAGCGCACGGCCACCGCGCAGCAGGTCGTCGCGCGGCACGCCCTGGCCCAGCTCGGGCACCCCGGGCCGGCCGGTCCCGACGCGCTGCTGCGCAGCGCGACCGGCGTCGAGGACGCACCGGAGTCGGTCACGCACCCGGCATGACGGGCGGTCCTGCGGCGGCACGCCTGGACCGGTCTCGCCGCCCCATGAGCTCGCGGGACGCTCACAGCGGGCTCCCAGGACCGTCGGACACCCTGCTGCGGTGACCGCCCTGCCCGCCCGCCTCGCGCTGGTCCCCCTGCGGGTCCGCCTGGTCGCGGCCGTGCTGGCGCTGACCGCGGTGGGGCTGCTGCTCACCGGCCTGGCCGCCACCACGGTCCTGCGTGGCTACCTGCTCTCCCAGGTCGACGACTCGCTGCGGCAGGCCCGCGGAGCCATCGCCGACCTGCGCGACGACCGGCCGTCCGACGGGCGCCGCGGGCCGCGCCGCGGCGACTCCGGCCCGCTCAACCGCTTCTACGTCCGGGTGCTCGACGCCGAGGGGTCGCAGACCGGGGAGCTCGGCGTCGGCCTGCCCGGCCCGCGGCTGCCGGGCGGGAGGCCGCCGGACGGGCCGTTCACCACCGGCGCGGTGTCGGGCGACGGGCGCTGGCGCGTCCTGGCCGCGGTGCAGCCCGACGGCGGCAGCGTCACGTTCGGGGCGTCCCTGCAGGGCGTGGACGCGACCGTCTCGCGACTGCTCGCGATCCAGGCGGTCGTCGGGCTCGCCGTGCTCGGCCTGCTGGCCGGCGCGGCGTACGCGGTGGTGCGCGGCTCACTGCGGCCGCTGCGCGAGGTGGAGCAGACCGCCGCCGCCATCGCCGGCGGCGACCTCTCCCGACGGGTGCCCCGCCAGGACGACCGCACCGAGGTCGGCCGGCTCGCCCTCGCGTTCAACTCGATGCTGGGCCGGATCGAGGGCGCGTTCCGGGCCCAGCAGGAGTCCGAGGCACGCGCCGTGGAGTCGCAGGGCCGGCTGCGCCAGTTCGTCGCCGACGCCAGCCACGAGCTGCGCACCCCGCTGACGAGCATCCGGGGCTTCGCCGAGCTGTACCGGCAGGGCGCCGTGCCGGCCGGCCCCGACCTCGACCGGGTCATGGGCCGGGTCGAGGACGAGGCGGCCCGGATGGGGCAGCTCGTCGAGGAGATGCTGCTGCTCGCCCGGCTGGACCAGCAGCGCGCGCTCGACCGCACGCCCGTCGACCTGCTGCGGCTCGCCGCCGACGCCGTGCACGACGCGCAGGCCCTCGACCCCGAGCGGCCCGTGGGCCTCGAGGTCGCCGACGCCGCCGTGCCCCCGGTCGTGCTCGGCGACGAGGCCCGGCTGCGCCAGGTGCTCGTCAACCTGCTGGGCAACGCCCTCGCCCACACCCCGGCGCGGACGCCGGTGACCGTCCGCCTCGCCGTGCGCGAGGCCACGGCGGTGCTCGAGGTCCAAGACACCGGGCCGGGGCTGGCGCCGGAGCAGACCGCCCGGGTGTTCGAGCGCTTCTACCGCGCCGACACCGCCCGCACCCGGGCCCGCGGCGGCAGCGGCCTGGGCCTGTCGATCGTGCGCGCGGTGGTCGAGGCGCACGGCGGGCGGGTCGGCGTCCGGAGCACCCCGGGACGCGGCGCCACGTTCGTCGTCGAGCTCCCGCTGGCGCCCTGACCGGCCAGCCCCCGCCCGCCCGGACCCCGCTGATCGCCCGGACCCCCGCCCGCCCGGACCCCCGCTGATCAAGCCCTCGTGGCGGTCGACGCGCCGAGGGTGACCACCAGGAGGGTCTGGTCAGCGGGCGAGGGCACCACCCGATCGGGTGGTCCTGACCCTCCGCCGCGCTCGGCCGGCGGCCCGGGGGGAACGTCCTGGCCGCGGGCTCGTTAGCATCGGCGACATGGTGCGCCGACTGCTCGTCCCCGTCCTCGGCGCCGTGCTGTCCACCGCCGTGGTCGCCGGGACGGCCGGGCCCGCCGCCGCCGCCGACCGGCCGTCCTCGAGCCCCTCCTCCGCTGCGGCGAAGGATGCCGCAGCGGCCGACGAGAAGGACGCCGACGCGCCGGACGAGGACACCGCGGGCAAGGCCGGCGACACCGGCAAGGGTGCCGACGGCAAGGGTGCCGACAACGCCGTCGAGCCCACGGCCGCCGAGAAGGAAGCCGCGGCCGAGAAGGCCCGCAAGGCCGCGGCGAAGGCCGGCGCCGAGGCGGCCGCGAAGGCGGCCGCGGGCCGCGTCGACGACGCCACCCGGCAGGTCACCGCGCTGCGCGACGAGGTCACGCGCGTGGCGGTCGAGCTCACCGCCGGCACCCTGCGCCTCGAGGAGGGCCAGGCCCACCTGGCGGACGTGCAGGAGCGGGCCCGCGCCGCGCGGGCCGGTGCCGACGCCGCCGTCGCGCAGGTCGAGGCCGCGCGCGCCCGGCTGGCCGCCGTGATCGGCGCCTCCTACCGCCAGCCCCGCCCGAGCGACATGTCCCTCGCGTTCGCGGCCGAGCCGGGCGAGCTGAGCGCCGCGGTGCTCGCCTCGGCCGAGCTCGACCACGTGCACGGCAACTCCGCGCAGCTGCTGCGCGAGGCCACCGCCCAGGACGACCGGGCCCGGGCGCTGGTCGCCGAGGCCGAGCGGCTCGAGGCGGAAGCGGTCGCCCGCACCGCCGACCTCGAGACCCAGGTGGACGCACTGCGCACGACGGCCCAGCAGACGCTGGCCCGGCTCGAGGGCGCCGCCGCCGACCTGCGCGAGGCCGAGGTCGCCGCGGAGGCCGCCCGCATCGCCCTGCTCGACGAGAAGGCCCGCAAGAAGGCCCTGGCGGCCGCGAAGGCGTCGGTCCGCACCGACGTCAGCAACGGGCTCGCGCTCTGCACGACGACCTCCACGGCGGGCTTCGTCAACGGCTTCCTGCCGCCGCAGGCGCTGTGCCCGCTCAGCGTGGGCAGCGGCCACCGGCTGCAGGCCGACGCGGCGAAGGCGTTCAACGCGCTCGCCCGCGACCACGACGTGTGCCTCACCGACTCCTACCGCAGCTACGCCGCGCAGGTCGACGTGTACGGCCGCAAGCCCGACCTCGCGGCCGTGCCCGGCACCAGCAACCACGGCCTCGGGATCGCGATCGACCTCTGCGGCGGCGTGGAGCGGTTCGACACCCCCGCCTATCGCTGGATGAAGGCCAACGCCGGGCGCTACGGCTGGGTCCACCCCTCCTGGGCCGAGCCCGGCGGCAGCCGTCCCGAGCCCTGGCACTGGGAGTTCGCGGGCGTGCCCGCCGCCGGCAAGAAGGGCTGACGCCCGGGCGACGTTTCCGCGGCGCGCGACGGGTGAGGGTGCCGGTACTCGTCCGGAGCCCCCCACGGACGGTCCCGCTGCCCCGGAGGACCCCCTCGTGAGCACACGTCCGTCGCCCCGCCCGCTCGCGCGCTCGCTCGGGCTGATGAGCCTCGGCCTCGGCCTCGGCCAGCTGCTCGCGCCCGACGCGCTGGCCCGCCGGATCGGCCTCGACGCCGACGACACGACCCGCGGCACGCTCATGGCCATCGGCCTGCGGGAGCTGGCCGTCGTGCCCGGCCTGCTCGGCGGCCGCAGCCCCCGCGGCGCGCTCACGGCCCGCGTCCTCGGTGACGTCATGGACCTCGCCCTGGTGCGGCGCGCCCTCGACGGCCGGCGCGGCGAGGACCGCGACCGGCTGGTCGCAGCCGGCGGCGTCGTCGTCGCCATGGGCCTGCTCGACCTCCTCGCGCGGCGCCGGGCCACGCCCCCGGCGCCGCTGCACCTCACCGCGAGCACCACCGTCCTGCGCGACCCGCAGGACGTCTACGCGTTCTGGCGGCGCCTGGGGAACCTCCCGTCGTTCATGACGCACCTCGAGAGCGTCGTCGAGGACGGGCCGCGCTCCCACTGGACCGCCAAGGCCCCCTTCGGCCGCGTCCGGTGAGACGCCGAGGTCGTCGAGGACGTGCCGGGCGAGCGGCTGGCCTGGCGGTCCACCGGCCGTACGCGCGTCCCGCACCGCGGGGTGGTGCGCTTCCGCCCGGCCCCCGGCGACCGCGGCACCGAGATCCGCGTCGAGCTCACGTACGCGCTGCCGGCCAGCCGCGCCGGCGCCGCCGTGGCCCGCCTGCTCGGCGAGGACCCGCACCAGCAGGTCGAGGACGACCTGCGCCGCGCCAAGCAGGTGCTCGAGACCGGCGACGTCGTCCGGTCCGCCGGCAGCCCGGAGGGCACCAACGCCCGGCGCCAGCTGTTCCAGCGCCCGGCGCAGTGACCCGCGCCCGCTGACCCCGCCGCCCCCTCGACCTGACCCTGGAGACCCCTGTGCGCGCCAACTGCTGGATGGGCATGAACCACCTCGAGGTCCGGGACGTCCCGGACCCGACGATCCTCACCGACCGCGACGCGGTCATCAAGGTCACCTCGACCGCGATCTGCGGCTCCGACCTGCACCTGTACGACGGCTTCATCCCCGAGTGCAAGCGCGGCGACGTGCTCGGCCACGAGTTCATGGGCGAGGTCGTCGCCCTCGGCAAGGGCGTGTCCAACCTGCGGCTCGGCGACCGGGTGGTCGTGCCGTTCCCGATCGCCTGCGGCGCGTGCGCCCCCTGCCGGGCCGGGATGACGGCCATCTGCGAGAACTCCAACCCCAACGCCGGGCTCGTCGAGAAGCTCTGGGGCCACTCCACCTCGGGGATGTTCGGCTACTCCCACCTCACCGGCGGCTACGCCGGCGGTCAGGCGGAGTACGTCCGGGTGCCGTTCGCCGACGTGGGCCCGATGAAGGTCGACGACGACCTCACCGACGAGCAGGTGCTGTTCCTCACCGACATCCTGCCGACCGGCTACATGGGCGCGGAGATGGCCGACATCCAGAAGGGCGACGTCGTCGCCGTCTGGGGCGCCGGGCCCGTGGGCCAGTTCGCGATCGCCAGCGCGCTGCTGCTCGGCGCGGCCGAGGTCATCGCCATCGACCCGGTCGACCACCGCCTGACCATGGCCCGCGAGAAGGCCGGCGCCACCTGGACGATCAACTCCGACGCCGTCGACGTCGCGCAGGTCCTCAAGGACCTCACCGCCGGCCGCGGCCCGGACCGGGTCATCGACGCGGTCGGCCTCGAGGCGACGTCCGGGTCGGCGGCGGTCCAGGCGTACGACCGGGTCAAGCAGGCCACGATGGCCGAGACCGACCGGGGCGCGGCCCTGCGCCAGGCCGTCCTCGCGTGCCGCAGCGGCGGCGTCGTGTCGATCATCGGCGTCTACGGCGGGTTCATGGACAAGTTCCCGATCGGGTCGCTCATGAACAGGTCCATCACCGTGCGCACGGGCCAGACGCACGTGCACCGCTACCTGCGGCCGCTGCTCGAGCGGGTCCGCAAGGGCGAGATCGACCCGACCTTCATCATCACGCACCGCATGGGCCTCGAGCAGGCGCCGGAGGCCTACGAGGTGTTCAAGCACAAGCGGGACGACTGCATGAAGGTCGTCCTCTCGGCCTGACGCGCGCGGCTACCCGCGCGGCGCGACGAGCAGGGCCTGCGCCCCCACGGCGACCGGCCCCTGCTCGTCGGAGAGCACGCTGGTGGCCAGCCCCGACCCGCCGGGGCTGATCGTGGTGGCGGCGTCCAGGCAGACCCACTCCCCGACGGCCTCGCGGTGCAGGTGCACCGTCAGCTCGGGGTTGATGAAGTGCCAGTCGGCGAGGTCGAGCTCGCTGGAGACGCCGTTGCCGCTGTCGGCCACCGCCAGCACCCGCTGCAGGGGGCTCGGCTCCTCGCCCGCCACCAGCGGGTGGCGCAGCCGGGTCCAGACGGTGGCCGGGCCCGCCTCGACGAAGGCCGCGCCCACGACCGGCCGCCACTCCACCGCCGACAGGTAGCCGTCGACCCAGGCGGCGCTGCGCTCCAGCGGCGGGGTGGTCGGCGGCAGCGGCGGGGCGACCGCGTGCCGCGGGGCCACGGCCGGGGCACCCGTCCGGCGGACCCGCCAGGCGCTCGCCCGCGCGCAGTCGCGGCCGCCCGCCGACAGCGCGGCCTCGACGAGCTCGACGCTGCGGCCCGGGCGCACGACCCGCACCCGCAGGTCGAGCTCGCCCACCGGCACCGCCCCGAGCAGCTCGACGGTCACCCGGGCGACGACCGTGTCGTCGCGGGCCTCGCAGCGCTCCAGGGCCCGCCCGAGCAGCGCACTGGGCGGCCCGCCGTGCTGGGAGCGGGCGTCCCAGGGGCCCGTCGTGTGCACGGTGGCCCGGTAGCGGTCGTCGCCGAGCGGCACGAAGAAGGAGTCGTCCACGGTCCGACCCTAGGCTCGGGGTCATGCAGGCAATCACGCTCCCGTCGTTCGGCGACCCCGACGTCCTCACCCTGGCCGAGCTCGACGACCCCGTGCCGGGGCCGGGCGAGGTGCTGCTCGACGTGGCGGCCACCGCGGTCAACCGCGCGGACCTCATGCAGCGCCGCGGCCTCTACCCGCCGCCGCCCGGTGCGCCGGCCCACCCCGGCCTGGAGTGCTCCGGCACCGTCGCCGCCCTGGGCGAGGGCGTCGCGGGCTGGCAGGTCGGCGACCGGGTGTGCGCGCTGCTGTCCGGCGGCGGCTACGCCAGCAGGGTCGCCGTGCCCGCCGGCCAGCTGCTGCCCGTGCCCGCCGGGCTGTCGCTCGTCGAGGCGGCCGCGCTGCCCGAGGTGGCCTGCACGGTCTGGAGCAACGTCTTCCAGCTGGCGGCGCTGCAGCCCGGCGAGGTGCTGCTGGTGCACGGCGGGGCGTCCGGGATCGGGACGATGGCCGTCCAGCTCGGTGCGCACGCCGGGGCCCGCGTCCTGACCACGGTCGGCTCGCCGGCCAAGGCGGAGCGGGTGCTGGCCCTCGGGGCCGAGCGCGCCGTCCTCTACCGCGACGAGGACTTCGTGCAGGTGGTGAAGGAGACCGCGGGCGGGGCGGACGTGGTCCTCGACGTCATGGGGGCGAAGTACCTCGCCCGCAACGTCGACGTGCTCGCCGACGGCGGCCGGCTGGTCGTCATCGGCCTGCAGGGCGGCGCCAAGGCCGAGCTCGACCTCGCGGCCCTGCTGGCCAAGCGCGGCTCGGTGGCGGCGACGGCCCTGCGCTCGCGCACCGCCGCGCAGAAGGCGGCGATCGTCGAGGCCGTGCTGGCCGGGGTCTGGCCGGCCGTGGAGGCCGGCGCGGTCCGCCCCGTCGTCGACCGCGTGCTGCCGCTGGCGCAGGCCGCGGAGGCGCACCGGGTCGTGGAGGCGTCCGAGCACGTGGGCAAGGTCGTGCTCGAGGTCGTATGAGCACCCCCTCGAGCCGGGCCGCCGCGGCAGCAGCGGTGGGCGCCCTGACCGACTTCCTCACCGAGCGCGACGCCGGCAGCCCGCGCGGGCTCGGCGACTACCTCCAGCAGCTCGTCGACGACGACGGCGTGGGCGCGCTCGCGCAGGGCTACTACGGCCTGCTGCACCTGTGCGCCCTGCTGCTCCCCGGCGCGGCGGTGGCCGAGGGCGTCGGCGAGCGCGAGCTGCTCACCGCGATCGGCCTGCAGCTGGCCCTGGACGAGGACCCGTGAGGGGGCTGCTGTTCGAGCGCTTCGGCGGCCCGCTCGAGGTGCGCGAGCTGCCCGACCCCGCGCCGTCCCCGGGCGGGGTGGTCGTCCGGGTCGGGGCCACCGGGGTCTGCCGCTCCGACCTGCACGCCTGGCGGGGCGCCGACCCCGACGTCGTGCTGCCGCACGTGCCGGGCCACGAGCTGGCCGGCACGGTCGAGGCGGTCGGCGCCGACGTGCGGCGCTGGCGTCGGGGCGACCGCGTCACGGTGCCGTTCGTCTGTGCGTGCGGCCGCTGCCCGCAGTGCGCCGCGGGCGACGGCCAGGTCTGCGCCGCCCAGACCCAGCCCGGGTTCACGCACTGGGGCTCGTTCGCCTCGCTGGTGGCGCTGGACGCGGCCGACGTCAACCTGGTGGCGCTGCCCGACGACCTGTCGTTCACGACGGCCGCGGCCCTGGGCTGCCGGTACGCCACCGCCTTCCGCGCCGTGGTCCAGCAGGGGCGGGTGCGCCCGGGCGAGCACGTCGCCGTGCACGGCTGCGGCGGCGTGGGCCTGTCGGCCGTGCAGGTCGCGGTGGCCGCGGGCGCGCAGGTGGTCGCCGTCGACGTCTCGCCCGGTGCCCTGGAGCTGGCCCGCTCGCTCGGGGCGCAGGCCTGCGTGCACGCCGGGCAGGTGCCCGACGCCGCGGCGGTCGTGCGCGACCTGACCGGCGGGGGCGCGCACCTGTCGCTCGACGCCCTCGGCAGCCCCGCGACGTGCGCCGGCTCGGTGCGGTCGCTGCGCCCCCGCGGGCGGCACGTGCAGGTGGGGCTGCTGCCCGACGGCGACACCCCCGTGCCCTTCGACCGCGTCGTGGCGCTCGAGCTCGAGCTGCTCGGCAGCCACGGCATGGCGGCCCACGCCTACCCGGAGCTGCTCGCGCTCGTCTCGTCCGGGCGGCTGCGGCCCGACCTGCTCGTCACGCGCACGCTCGGCCTGGACGACGCGGCGGAGGCGCTGCGGCGGGTCGGCGAGCAGCCGGGCATCGCCGTCGTCACGTCGTTCTGACCGGGACGGACCCTCAGCGCGTCCCGTCCCGGCGGTGCTCGACCGCCAGGTGGGCGGGCAGCAGGCCGAGGCCGGTGCGCTCCCGCACCAGGCGGACCGCGCCGATCCGCTCGTCCCGGGCCAGCAGGGCGTCGACCTCGGAGCCCAGCGGCTCGGGCAGGAGCACCGGCACCAGCGGTCGCTCCTGACGTCGCGGTCTCAGGGAGAACACGTCCCAGCGCATCCCCGGAGCCTAGAGCCCGGGCGACGCGAGGGGCCCCTCTGCCGCGGGACGGTCCCTCGACGGCGGGCCGCTCGCGAGGGCGCAGCCGGCGCCGGGGCTACTCGCCGTGCAGACCCTCCGCCCGCACGAGGCGCCACAGCAGCGGCAGGCTCGCCGCCGTCATGAGCAGCACCACGAGCGCGGCCACGCCCGACGTCGTCCCGATGCCCGCCCCGTCGAGCCGGACCGGCGCCTCCATGCCGATCTGCAGGAGGGCGGACAGGCCGCTGCCCGTGACGACGGCGAGCGCCAGCCCCAGCAGCACCGGGACGGCGAGCTGCAGGAGCACCGACGCGCTGAGGGTGCGGCGTCGCACCCCGAAGGCGAGGAGCGCGGCCAGCAGCTGCCGCCTCTCGCGCAGCTGCTCCACGACGTTGACGAGCAGGCTCGCCCCGATGAGCAGGAGCAGGGCCGCGGTGCCGGCGACGAGCGCCTGCCGGAAGTCGCGGAGGACCGGCTCGAGGCCCTCGGTCAGGACCGGGTCCACGTGGCTGCCGGCATCGATCTGCGCGGCAGCCGTCCGGACGAGGTCCAGGGCGTCGGGCACGGCCGGGTCGAGGGCGACGAGCGTGCTGGAGCTCGACGGCGGCGGCTCGACGCCCTCGAGAGCGCCCGGAGTGATGAGGAACCGTGCGGGCTCGCCCCCCGGGGAGGCCAGCATGCCGGTCACCGTCGGCACGGTCTCGACCGCGTCCGGCACGGTCCAGCTCGACGCCGCCTCCGAGGAGCCGGGCTCGCCGAGCGGCAAGGTCGTCCCTGCCGCCGGCACCGTCCCGGTCGCCGGAGCCGACGCGAACACGTCGCCGTCGGCGCAGTCGCCGACCTCCGTGTCGACGGCGAGTGCCGCGCACTCGCCGATCTCGAGCCGCACGTCGGCGCCTGTGGCGGGGTCGGTCGTCTGCACCGTCGAGCTCGTCGTGATCGCGCGGACGCCGCGGACGTCCGCGAGCTGCTCCCAGCGCGGGTCGCCGCCGGTGCCGTACACCTCCGCCTGGAAGGTGCTGGCGCTGCGCTGCGGGACGATGGCCGCGCCCGACTCCAGCCCGGCGACGATGCCGTTGAGGGCGAGGAGACCGGCGACGGCGACGGCGATGCCGGAGACGGCCCGCACCGACGTGCCGCTGTCGAGCTGGAGCCGGCGGACCGAGAGCTGCCAGGCGACGCCGCCCCCGCCGCTGCCGAGGTGTCGCACCGACACCTCGACGAGCCACGGCAGCAGCAGCGCCACGCCCAGGAGCAGCAGGCCCATGCCGGCCGGCACCGTGAGCTGCTCCTGGTCCGAGAAGGTGCTGATGCCACGGCCGGTGAACAGCGGGGCGAGCAGCACGAGACCGACCGCGGGCAGCACGAGGCGCCACCACACCCGCCGGCGCCGGTCACCGCTGCGCCGCACCACGCCGAGCGGCTCGACGACGATGCGCTGCATCGCCGACGTGGTGACGACCACCGCGGCCACCGGGACGAGGACCAGGACGAGCGCGACGAGCGCGGGCACCGGCCGGAGGTCGTCCGGGAAGACACCGAGCGCGCTCGGCAGCGCCAGCAGGAGGGCCCCGAACAGGAGACCACCCACGGCGAGGCCGAGGACGGCTCCGGTGAGCGTCTCGCCCGCGGCGACCCGTCGCGTCGTGCGCGCGTCGGCCCCGATCAGCCGCAGGGCCGCCAGCCGGCGGTCGCGGGTCTCGCTCCCGAACCGGACCGCGCTGGTGACGAAGATGGCGACGGGCAGCAGGAGGACGAGCGTCGCCACCACGGCGAGGAACACCAGCACGACGTCGGGGTCCGAGGCGGCGCGCTCGACGCCGCCGAACCGGTCGGTGCGGCCGGCGGAGTCCTCCACGGACAGCTGGTCGGTGCCCGCGTAGAACGTGAGCTCGCCGGGTCCGCGCAGCCCTCCGGGACCGATCGTCCCGACCGTCGCGCCCCAGCGCCCGCGCAGCGCCTCGGTGCCGTCGGCAGCCATGAGCTCCGCGAGCGCCGGGGAGAGGACGACCTCGCCGGGGCCGGGGAGGCGGTCGACGCCGGGCGGGACAGGCGGCGCGTCGCCCTCGGCCTGCACGAGGAGGCCCTCGATCCCGGCGTCGCGGAACGTCGACCGGGCGGCTGTCGTGAGGACCGTGCCGGGGCCCGGGGCGAGGGCCAGGTCCGGCTCCACGTAGCCCGGGACGCTGCGGTCGGCCACCCGCGCCTGCTGGGCGGCGACGACGGAGGGGCCGGTGGCGGCGCCGAGCAGCATCGCGACGCCGAGACCGATGCCCACGGCGATCAGGCCCAGGCGGGCCCACCCGGAGCGCCCGCCGCTGACGCTGAGCCGGACGCCCAGGGCGAGATCTGCTGCCCACTGCACCGGGGCGGAACGGGCCCGGCGACGCGGCGGCGGTGTCGGGCCGGCACCGGTCGGGGTGATGGCGGTCGCGGTCATCGGGCGAGCACCTGCTGGCGGACGCGGCCGTCGCGCACGACGGCCTCGCGGTCGGAGTACGCGGCGACGCGCGCCTCGTGCGTCACGAGCACGACGGCAGCCCCGGTGTCCCGGGCCGCGGCGACGAGCAGCTGCATCACGCGCTCCCCGTTGAGGGAGTCCAGCGCGCCGGTCGGCTCGTCGGCGAACACGACGCGGGGCCGGGTCACGAGGGCGCGGGCGACGGCGACGCGCTGGCCCTGGCCGCCCGAGGCCTGACCCGGGCGCTTGGCGGCGACGTCGGCGACCTCAAGGCGCTCCAGCCACTGGCCGGCGAGGCGCTCGGCCTCGCGGCGGCGCGTCCCCGTCATCCGCAGGGGCAGCGCGACGTTCTCGAGGCACGTGAGCTCGGGGACGAGCTGCCCGAACTGGAAGACGAAGCCGAACTCGGTGCGCCGCAGGGCGCTGCGCTCGCGGTCGGACATCGCGGTGACGTCGCGGCCGTCGTAGGTCACGCGCCCGGAGGCGGGCGTGAGGATCCCGGCGAGGCAGTGCAGCAGCGTGGACTTGCCGGACCCCGAGGGGCCCATCAGCGCCAGCACCTCGCCGGCGTGCACCTGGACGGACGCGGCGTCGAGCGCCCGGGTCTCGCCGTAGGACAGGGACAGCTCGTCGGCGACGAGCAGCGGCGTGTCGAGCATCGGGGTCTCCCGGAGTGGTGGGGGTGCGTGCGTCATCGCGTGCGCGGCGCCGTACGGCGGTCCTCGGTCAGGCGCGGACGTGGACGGCGAGCTGGTCCAGGCGGGCGGTCGTGAGCTCGAGCCACCGGAGGTCGGCCTCGAGGTGGAAGAGCGCGTGGTCGCAGACGAGCTGGTCGGCGAGGTCGCCCGCGGTCTTGCGACGGGTCAGCTCGCGCATCAGGCGCAGGTGCTCGGCGCGCTGGGTGTCCAGCACCTCGCTGCCGTCGCGGCCCGTCAGCAGGGCGAGGACCACCTTCGTGTACAGCGTGCTCTGCAGGTAGGGCTCGGGCCGCTCGGGCTGGGTGAGCCAGGCGTCCACGTCGGCCACGCCCGCGGGCGTGATGGCGTAGCGCTTGCGCTCGGGACCGTCACCCGGCTCGGACTCGACCTCGACGAAGCCGTTCCTGAGCAGCCGCGCGAGGGTCGAGTACACCTGCCCGTAGTGCAGCGAGCGGTCCTGCCCGAAGCGCTCGTCGTAGTCGCGCTTGAGGTCGTAGCCGTGCCGGGGTCCCGCCTGCAGCAGGCCGAGGAGAGTCTGTCCGACGGTCATGCCGGCGACCATACACGCCGCGTATACGCCGAGTGTCTACTTGCTCGAAGAGAGCGGCACGCCTGCCGGTCGGCGCGGGTCGGGGTGGGCTACGGCGCCGCTGTCGGCCGGGCGCCGTCCGGCTCGGGCGCCGCGCTCGCCACCTCGCCGATGTACCGCAGGACGACGGCCACCGCCGCCACGACGGGGACGGCCAGGAACGCACCGATGATGCCGCCCACGGCCACCCCGGCCGTGACGGCGAGCAGGATCACGACCGGGTGCAGCGCCAGGACCCGGCCGACCAGGACCGGCTGCAGGACGTTGCTCTCCAGCTGCTGCACGAGCAGCACCAGGCCCGCGACCAGCAGCGCCGTCGTCAGTCCCTGGTCGACGAGCGCGACGACCGCCGCGAGGGCTCCGGTGGCGACGGCTCCCACGATGGGCACGAAGGCCGCGAAGAAGATCAGGACGGCGAGCGTCAGGGGCAGCGGCACGCCGAGGACGACCAGGCCGAGGCCGATGAAGACCGCGTCGACGAGGCCGACGGCGGCCTGGGTGCGGATGAAGCCGCCGAGCGTGGTCCAGCACCGCTCCGCCAGCACCCGCAGGTGCGTGCCGGCACGCGGCCGGAGCAGGCCGCAGGCCCAGGGCAGGAACCTCGGGCCGTCCTTGAGGAAGAAGAAGGTCAGCACCACGGCGAGCAGGGCGGTGACCACGGCCGACCCGACGACCGTCAGGCCGTACAGGACCTCGAACGCGATGACCTGCGCGTTCGACTGCACCTGCTCGATGAGCGCGTCCAGCGCCGAGCCGAACTGGTCCGGTCCCGCCGGCCCGACCCGGACCAGGAGCGCCTGCAGCTCCTCGAGCCCGACGACGAACTGGTCGGTCAGCGGCTGCGCCTGGTCGATCACCCGCGGCACCAGGAAGGCGACGAGCCCGGCGAGGACCAGCAGCGCCGAGGTGACGACCACGAGCGCGGCGAGCGCGGGGGGCAGGAAGCGGCGCAGGACCCTCGTGGGGGGCCACAGCACCGACGTCAGCAGCAGCGCCAGCAGGATCGGCAGGACGATGGTCCACAGCTGGCCCGCGGCCCACCACAGCGCGGCCGCCGCCACGACCAGCACGAGCGCCCGCAGCGCCCAGAGGGCCGCCGTCGCCAGCGCGCCCAGGACGGCGGCCGTCGCGTCCCGGTCCCCGCGCCCCGGGGTCGGGGCGGGACCCGGCGCGGCGCCCGGCGGGTCCGCCGGCTGCCGACGAGCCGGCCGCCGCCGCCCGACCTGCGTCCTGCCGCCCACGGCCGGCCGCAGCGCACGGGGGCGTCGCCCGGTCCGCACCCCGCCGGCGTCGCTCACGGCGGGGCCGCCCGGCCGGTCGGTACGACGTCGGTGCCCGCGGTCATGGAGCGCCCCTCCTCCTCCGGTGCCCCGTGCAGGCGCAGGTGCCGAGCCCGTCCCCGGTACCGGAAGGATCAACCCGTGCAGCGGCGGTCGTCCGCGCCCGCCGGCCCGGAGCCGACGCCCGGCCGGACGGGGTGCCCGGGCTCAGCCCGCCGTACGGCCGCGGGCAGGCACCGCAGCGCGAGCAGGTGGCGAGGACGGGTGCCGGACGGGCTCGGCGGGCAGGCGGCGTCCGGGCCGGAAGGCGAAGCCCAGGCTCAGCAGGCCGATGACGAGGTAGGACAGAGGTTCCATCCTCCAGGTCTGTCCGGTCCCCGTGACAGGGCTGCCCCGGTCGCACCACCGACCGGCGTCAGGTGCGCGACAGCGACCACAGGACGGACCCGGCGAGCGGCACCGCGGTCCTGCTGGGCAGCGGGGGTCCCCGCCACCGACGCCGCAGCCCCCGGTGCTCCGGCGCGCTCCCGGCGGCCCTAGGCCGCCAGTCCGCGCTCCTGCGGGACGAACTCGCCGGTCGCGGTGAGCGCGTAGCGGCGGCCGGCGGCGGGCGACTCGGCGATGGCGCGCAGGGCCTCGCCGAGCGCCCGCACCTGGTGCGTCGTCGTCCCCTGCCCGGCACTGGCCCGTACCGCGCCGGGGAGCAGCTCGTGCTGGCCGGCCCGGACGCGCTCGCGGTACTCCGCCACCTGCTCGTCCCCGAGCTGCAGCAGACGCATCAGGTACGGGTGGGCGCAGAAGCAGCCGCTGCGCACCCCGATCCCGAACTCGTGCGAGAGCCGGCTGGCGACGAGGGCGTGCGGCACGTCGACCAGGTTGAAGGCGGCGACCGGCAGGCGGTCGTGGACCCCCGTCGGTCCGTACCGGACGAGCCCGGGGACGGTGGCCAGCTCACGGTCGAGCTCGTCGAGCAGGCCCCGCTCGTGCCGCAGGTTCTTGGCCCAGCCGCGCTCCGCCAGCTCGCGGACCGCGCTGTCGAGCGCGACGACGCCGAGCACGTTGGGCGAGCCGGCCTCGTCCCGGTCCGGGGTCGGGCCCCAGACGACGTCGTCCAGGCCGACGGCGGCGACCGCCCCGCCGCCGACGAGCATCGGCTCGCCCTGCTCGAACAGGGCCCGCGGGCCGACCAGGGCCCCGGCGCCGTACGGCGCGTACATCTTGTGGCCCGACAGGGCGAGGACGTCGACGCCGAGCTGCGTCATGTTGACCGGCCGGTGCGGGGCGAGCTGGGCGGCGTCCACGACGACCAGGACGCCGCGCTGCCGGGCGGCCGCGGCGATCGCGGCCAGCGGCGGCACCCAGCCGGTCACGTTGGACGCGCCGGTGACCGCCAGCACCCGGGGCCGGGGCTGCTGGTCCAGGGCGGCGACGACCTGCTCGACCGTGAACGTCCCGTCCGGCCCGACGTCGACGTAGCGCATCTGCGCGTACCGGCGCCAGGGGAGCAGGTTCGAGTGGTGCTCGGCGGTCGTGCTGAGGACGACGTCGTCCCCGGACAGGCGCAGGCGGAAGGCGAGCAGGTTGAGCGCCTCGGTGGTGTTGCGCGGGAAGACGACGCCGTGGGTCGCGGGATCCGCGCCGACGAAGCGCAGCATGCTGTCGCGGGCCTGCTCGTACCGCTCGCTGGAGTACCGGGACTTGGCCCCGGCGCCGCGGTGCACGCTGGAGTACCACGGCAGGAAGTCCTGGACGGCCGCGGCGACCCGCACCGACGGCGGCGTGCTCGCCGCGCAGTCCAGGTTCACGTAGGGCTGGGGCTCCCCGCCGGCCACCGGCACCAGGGTCCGGTCGCCCACCAAGGGCATGGGCATCGCGCTGTCCGTCCGTCGCTGCGTCGTGGTCGCCCGGGACTTCGGCACCGCCCCCACCCGCCTTGACGTGCGGACGCCCCTGCGCAGCCGGCCGGGCAGGACCGGACGGCGGCACCCGGTACGTGCGACGGGGCGCTCAAGGTCCCGGCGCCACCTGCCGAGGTGGCGGCATGCCCCTTGCCCCCGGCGACCACCTCCGCTCGGGAGAGCGGCGCCCACGACGCCTGACGCGCAGGGTGTTCTGGGACCTCGCGATCTACATGGTGGGGCTGGGCCTGCTGGTCGGGGCCGTCTTCCCGCCGTTCGCCGTCCTGCTCGGCGTCCGGCCGGAGGAGGCGCAGCGCCCGAGCTTCGTGGTCGCCTGCCTGCTCGCCGGGTTCCTGGTCGGGGCGATGAACCACGGCCTGTCCCGGGTCGTCGTCGGACGGCGCCTCGGGGTGCTCAGCACCCGGCTGCGCCTGGTGGCCGACAGCATCAGCGTCGGCAGCGTCACCGGGGAGTGGACCGGGCTGACCAGCTCCGCGAGCCGCATCGAGGCCGACTCGGACGACGCTCTGGGCGAGACGGCCCGGGCGTTCAACAGCCTGCTCGACGCGCTCGCGGCCGGCGAGCACTCCCGCTCGCTGGTCCACAACTCCTCCGACATCATCACCGTGGTCGACCGGCACGGGCAGATCCGGTACCAGACGCCCTCGATCGGCTGGGTCCTCGGGCTGGCCCCCCACGGCCTGATCGGGCAGTCGGTCCTCGAGCTGGTGCACCCCGACGACGTCGTCGATCTGCGGCAGCACCTCGACGCGGTGGCGCAGAGCCCCGCCCTGCCGGCCCCGCCCGTGCACGTGCGGATGCGCCACCGGGACGGCTCCTGGCGCTCCATGGAGACCGCGGGCAACAACCTGCTCGACGACGTCGCCGTCGGCGGCATCGTGCTGACCACCCGCGACGTCACCGAGCGCCGCGAGCTGGAGGAGCAGCTGCGCCACCAGGCGTTCCACGACTCGCTCACCGGCCTGCCGAACCGGGCGCTGTTCCTCGAGCGCGTCGCCCAGGCGCAGGCGCGCTGCCCCGACCCCGAGCGGCCGCTGGCCGTCCTGTTCATCGACCTCGACAACCTCAAGATCATCAACGACTCGGCCGGCCACGAGAGCGGCGACGCGCTGCTGCGCGCCCTCGGGGACCGGCTGCGCCGCGCGACGCGCCCGGCCGACACCGCGGCCCGGCTCGGCGGCGACGAGTTCGCGGTGCTGCTGGTCGACCCCGAGACGGCACCGCACGCCCCGGAGGTGGCGGCACGGCTGCTCGCCGAGCTGACCCGGCCCGTGCTCCTCGACGGCCGCTCGCTGCGGCCGGGCGCCAGCATCGGCGTCGCCACCAGCGACTCGCTCGGCGGGGCCGAGGACATCGTGCGCGCCGCGGACGGGGCGATGTACGCGGCCAAGACGGCGGGCAAGGGCCGGGTCGAGGTGTTCCAGCCCCGGCACCACGCGGCCGAGATGGCCCGCCAGCAGCTGCGCGCCGACCTGCAGCAGGCCCTCGACGACGACCAGTTCGTCCTGCACTACCAGCCGGTCGTGGACCTGGTCACCGGCGGCATCACGTCCTTCGAGGCCCTGCTGCGCTGGCAGCACCCGACCCGCGGGCTGGTGCCTCCCGCGGAGTTCATCCCGCTCGCCGAGGAGAGCGACCTGATCCTTTGCATCGGCCGGTGGGTGCTCCAGCAGGCCTGCCGGCACGCCAGCGACTGGCAGCGCAGCGGCTCGCGGGGCGCCGGCGTCAAGGTGGGCGTCAACCTCAGCGCCCGGCAGTTCCGCGAGGCCGGGCTGGTCGAGGAGGTGACGCGGGCCATCACCGAGGCCCAGCTCGACCCGCGGCTGCTCATCCTCGAGCTCACCGAGACCCTGCTCATGCAGGACGGCGCCGTGACCAAGACCCGGATCGCCGACCTGCGGGACCTCGGCATCACGCTGGCGCTGGACGACTTCGGTACCGGCTACTCCTCGCTCAGCTACCTGCGCCGGTTCCCGATCGACATCCTGAAGATGGACAAGTCCTTCCTGGACGAGGTCCCCGGCAACCTGCAGGACGAGGCGCTGGTGCGCGCCATCGTCGACCTCAGCAGCACCCTGGACCTCCAGCTGGTCGCCGAGGGCGTCGAGACCCCGGAGCAGGCCGCCGCGCTGGCCGCCCTCGGCTGCCCGTTCGGCCAGGGGTACCACTTCGCCCGGCCCATGCCCCACCGGGACGCGCTGCGCCTGGTGGCCCAGCCCACCCTGCCGGCGCAGCGCTCCCAGGCCGGCTCGGCCGCGCCGGCGCCGGTCGCCGCCGCGGCGCCGCGCCGCTACGGCACCTGAGGCGGGGGACGCGCCCGGCCACCGGCCATCAGGACCAGCGGACCAGCACGCCCTCCTTGGCGGCGAACCGCTCGAAGTGGCCCCCGACGACCTCCTGGACCCGGGCGAGCTGCTCGGCCTCGGGGGCGCTGGCGACGAGCCGCACGCCCGTGGCGTCGCTGGACATCAGGCAGCTGCCGCCGGCCAGGCGCAGGAGCACCCCGTCGGCCTGCTGCTCCACCTCGGCCTTGCGTCCCAGGTGGGAGGCGAGCTGCGTGACCCAGCGCTCCCCCCGCTCGACCTCGACGTCGGCCTGTGATCGGTGCACGTGCCCTCCTGGGGTGCTGCGGCGGACCGGGACCACGATCGGGGTCCCGGAGACGGGGTCGGGCACGAGCACGCAGTCCACGCCGTACAGCGCCCGGACCAGCTGCGGCGTCACGGCCTCGGCGGGCGGGCCCTGCGCGAGGACGCGGCCACCCTCCAGGGCGATGACGACGTCGGCCCAGCGGCAGGCGGCGGACAGGTCGTGCAGCACCACGACGACGGTGCGGCCCTCGTCGGCGAGCCGGCGCAGCAGCGCGTGGACCTCGAGCGCGTGGCCCAGGTCGAGCGCCGCCGTCGGCTCGTCGAGCAGCAGGACGGGGGTGTCCTGGGCGACGGCCATGGCGATCCAGGCCCGCTGGCGCTGCCCGCCCGACAGCGTCTCCAGCGGGCGCTCGGCGAGCCCGTCGAGGTCCGCGGCGGCCAGCGCCTGCTCGACCGCGACCGCGTCGGCGGTGCTCCACTGCCGCAGCAGCCCCTGGTGGGGAGCCCGGCCGAAGCGCACCAGGTCGCTGACCGTGAGCCCGTCGGGCGCGGTCGCCGACTGCGGCAGCAGGCCGACCCGCCGGGCGGCCTCGCGGGTGGGCAGCCGGGCGAGCTCGGCGCCGTCGAGCAGCACGCTGCCGCTGCTCGCGGCGTGGACGCGGGCGAGCGCGCGCAGCAGGGTGCTCTTGCCGCAGCCGTTGGGCCCGACGACCGCGGTCAGCCGGCCCTCCTGCAGCCCGACGCTGACGCCGTCGACGACGACCTCGTCGCCGTAGGTGAGGACCAGGTCCTGGGTGCGCAGGCGCACGGGCGTGCCACCCTCCCCGGTCGTCCGGGCCTGCCCGGTCGTCACGCGAGCCGCCGCGTGCGCAGGAGCAGCCAGACGAGGTACGGGCCGCCGACGACCGCGGTCACCAGGCCGACGGGCACCTCGACCGGGCTGAACAGGGTGCGGCCGGCCAGGTCGGCCAGCACGACGAGCAGGGCGCCCGCCAGCGCGGCCCCCAGCACGGGGACGCCGCGCGGCCCGGCGAGGCGCCGGGCGGCCTCGGGCGCGACGAGGGCGACGGTGCCGAGCGGCCCGCCGACGGCGACCGCGAGGCCGGCCAGCACGACGGCCACCGCCAGGGCGGCGGCCCGGACCGCGGCCACCCGCACCCCGAGCGCGAGCGCGACGTGCTCGGGCAGCCGCATGAGCACCAGGCGGCGGGCGACGAGGGCGGCGACCGGGAGGGCGACCACCAGCGCGACGGCCAGCAGCGCGACCGGGCCCTCGGGGCGGCCCGACAGGCTGCCGACCGACCAGGGGAAGGCGGCGTTGGCGGCGTCGAGCGGCGCGCGCACCAGCAGCAGGTTGGTCACCGCGCCGAGCACCGCGCCGACCCCGAGGCCGACGACGAGGAAGCGGTAGCCGGCGGTGCCGATGCCCCCGGCGAGCCCCACGGCCAGCGCGACGGCGGTGGCGGCGCCGACCACCGCCATCCCGGAGGGCGCCAGCCCGGTCGACACGCCCACCACGGAGGCGACCGCGAAGGCGGTGGCGCCGTCGTCGATGCCGACGTTGCCGGGGGTGGCCAGGCGGTTGCGGGCGACGGTCTGCAGCAGCAGCCCGGCGACGCCGAGCGCGGCCCCCACCGCCAGGCCGGCCTGCAGGCGCGGCAGGCGCAGCCGCTGCACCAGGACCAGCGCCGAGCCGTCACCGGAGCCGGCCGCCGCGCGCAGCGCCTGCCAGGGGTCGATCCCGGCCGACCCGGCGGCCAGGGATCCGGCGCTCGCGACGACGAGCAGCAGGGCGAGCACGGCGGCGCCGACGACCGGCCGCCGCGCGACGAGCACGCTCGCACCGCGGGCACCGAGCAGCACGTGGCCCGGCGGCGGCGACGGGGCGGGCCGGGGAGCCGCGGTCCGGGCGAACGTGGTCGCGGACGGGCTGGTCGCGGTCGGGGTGGTCCCCGGGTCGGTGGTCGCGGGGTCGGTGGTCGCGGGCAGCGTGGTCCCCGTCGGGGTGCTCACAGCGCGGGCAGCCGGCGGCGGCGGACGACGAGCACGAGCACGGGGGCGCCCAGCAGGGCGGTGAGCACGCCGAGCGGCATCTCGTACGGCCGCACCACCAGCCGGCTGAGCACGTCGGCGAGCACGACCACGCTCGGGCCGAGCAGGACCGCGGGCAGGAGCACCCGGCGCAGGTCGGGCCCGACGAGCGCCCGGGCGGCGAAGGGCACGACCAGGCCGACGAAGGCGAGCGGGCCGGCCACCGCCGTCGCGCTGCCGACCAGCAGGGCGACCGCCGCCACCGCCGCCGAGCGGGCCAGGCGCGGGGAGTGCCCGAGGGCGCGGGCGACGTCGTCGCCGAGCGCCAGCGCGGCGAGCGGCCGGGCGGCGAGGGCCACCAGCAGGCCGCCGAGCAGCAGGGCCGGGGCCACCTCGCCGACCCGCTCGAGCGAGCGGCCGGCGACCCCGCCGACCGCCCAGAAGCGCACCTCGTCCGCGGTCCGCTGGTCCACCAGCAGCACGACCGACACCAGCGAGCCGAGCAGCCCGCTGATCGCCGCACCGGCCAGCACGAGCCGCACCGGGTCGTCGCCGACCCCGCGCAGCCGGGCCACCGCGAAGGCGGCCGCGCAGCCGACCAGCGCGCCGGCGACGGCCGCGGCGGGCCCGAGGGTCGCCAGGCTGCCGCCGAGCACGAGGGTGAGCACCACGCCCGCGGTCGCCCCCGCGCTGACCCCGAGCAGCCCGGGCTCGGCGAGCGGGTTGCGGGCCGCCGCCTGCAGGACCGCCCCGGCCACGCCCAGCGCGAGGCCGACCACCGCGCCGACGACCGTGCGCGGGACCCGCAGCTCGGCGACCGCGAAGGCCGCCTCCGCGTCGCCGCCGCCGAGGACCGCGGCGAGGGCCCGGCCGGGGGTGACCGACCCCGCCCCCACCAGCAGGCTGGCCAGGACGACGACGCCGAGGACGGCGGCGGGCACGACCGCCCCCCGCACGAGCAGTCGGGCCAGGTGCAGCCGCCGCACGTCGTCCCCCGCTCCTGGTCGTTCCGACTTAGGTGAGGTACACCTTAACTCGTCCGCAGAGCCAACCCGCGGACCCGACCCGACCCGGAGAACCCCGTGCCCCTGCTGCGCCCCCGCCTCGCCGTCACGGCGGCCTCGGCCGCCACCGCCCTCGTCGCCCTCACCGCCTGCGGCGGCTCGTCGTCGGCCACGTCCGCCGCCGACGCCGGCCCCGTGCGCAGCGTCGCGACCGCGTACGGCGACGTCTCCGTCCCCGAGGCGCCCCAGCGCGTGCTCGCCCTCGGCGAGACCGCCCTCGACACCACCCTGGCCGTCGGCATCCGGCCGGTCGGCGCGCTCGCAGCCCGCGGCGGCAACGGGCTGCCCGCCTACCTGGCCGACCTGGCCGGCGACGTCCCGACCGTGGGGACCGTGCGCGAGCCCGACCTCGAGGCCGTCGTCGCCGCCGACCCCGACCTCATCCTGGCCGGCGCGTCCACGACGAAGGAGCAGTACGACCTGCTCGCGGCCGTCGCCCCGACCGTCGTGCCCCCGGCCGCCGGCTGGGGCGAGTGGGAGGCCGAGAGCCGCGTCCACGCGGCTGCGCTGGGCCGCGGGCCGCAGGTCGAGACCGTCCTCACCGGGCTGGAGCAGCGGGCACAGGAGCTCGCGGCCGAGCTGCCCGAGGACACCACCGCCTCGGTCGTGCGCTGGATGCCGGAGGGCCCGCTGGTCATGAGCGGCGGCCTCATGGCCGGGCGCCTGCTGGAGGCGACCGGCGCCGAGCTGCCCGCGGCCGCCGACTTCGCCGACAAGCCCCACACCGACCCGCTGAGCCTGGAGAACCTCGCCGAGGTCGACGCCGACTGGCTGTACGTCGCCACGCTCAACGCCGACGGCGAGGCCGCCCTCGAGGCCGCGCGGGAGTCCGCCGCCTTCTCCCGGCTCGAGGCCGTGGAGGCCGACCGGGTCGTGGCCGTCGACGGCAGCTACTGGTCCAGCGCCGCCGGGCCGCTCGCCGCCGAGCGGGTGCTGGACGACATCGAGGCCGCCCGCTCCTGACCGACCTGCTCGAGCACCTCGAGCAGGTGCCGGACGGCCGGCAGGGCGCGGGCCAGGTCCGCCCGCTCCGGCTCCGGCAGGCGGGCCAGGGCCGTGGCCAGCACCTCGTCGCGCAGCCGGGCCCAGACGGCCAGCCGCTCGTGCGCGCTCGCCGTCAGGTGCAGCGAGGCCGCCCGGCGGTCGCGGTCGTCGCGGCGCCGCTCGACCAGGCCCGCCTCGGCCAGCTCGCGGACGAGGGTCGATACGGTGTTGGCGGCGACGCCGAGCCGCTCGGCCACCCGGCCGACGCTCACCCCGGGCTGCGCCTCGACGACGCGGAGCACCTCGACCGAGGCGTCGGCGACCGGCGCCGCCTGCATCCCGGCCCGCACGGCGCGCCGCGAGACCCGCAGGTAGGGCCCGAGGGCGCGCGGCAGGTCGCGCACCAGCTCGGCCGGGTCGGGAGCCGTCACGTCGGGGGACCTCCGCAGGTGGGCCCCGCAGCGTCTCAGGTGCCGGGCGCGACGACCATGGGGGCATGCCGTCGCCCGGTCCCCTGCGGGACGCCCTGCTCGCCGGGCCCGTCGTGCTCGACGGCGGCCTGGCGACCGAGCTGGAGCGGGCCGGGCACGACCTGTCGTCCGCCCTCTGGTCGGCCCGCCTGCTGCGCGACGACCCCGACGCGGTGCGGGCCGCCCACGAGGCGTTCTTCGCTGCCGGCGCCGACGTCGCCACGACCGCGAGCTACCAGGCGTCCTCCGCCGGGCCCGGCGGGCTCGACCGCGACGAGGCCGCCCGGCTGCTCCAGCGGTCGGTCGCCGTCGCCGCGCAGGCCCGCGACGCCGCGGGCCGCGGGTGGGTGGCGGCCTCGGTCGGGCCGTACGGCGCGGTGCTGGCGGACGGCTCGGAGTACACCGGCGCCTACGCGCGGGAGCTCGGCGTCGCGGGCCTGCGCGCGTTCCACCGCCCGCGGCTGGAGGTGCTGGCCGCGGCGGGGCCGGACGTGCTGGCCTGCGAGACCCTGCCGGCGGCCGCCGAGGTGGAGGCGCTGCTCGGCGCGCTCACCGGGCTCGGTGTGCCGGCCTGGCTGTCGCTCACGACGGTGACCGGCGCGGACGGCAGCGTGCGGACCCGGCTCGGCGAGCCCGCCGAGGAGGTCTTCGCCCTGGCCCGCGGCGTCGACGCGGTCCTGGCCGTCGGGGTCAACTGCACCGCGCCGGGCGGGGCCGCCGCCGCCGTCGAGCTGGCCGCCAGAGCGAGCGGCAAGCCCGTCGTCGTGTACCCCAACAGCGGCGAGGTCTGGGACGGCGCCGCCCGGCGCTGGACCGGCTCCCCGGACCTGGCGGCCGCGGACGTCGACTCCTGGGTGGCGGCCGGCGCCCGGCTGGTCGGGGGGTGCTGCCGGGTCGGTCCGGCCCAGGTGGCCGCGGTCGCCGCCGCCCTGGGCCGGGCCGGCTAGAACGCCCGCGGGAACGTCGACCAGAAGCCGCAGCGGCTCGTGCGCCCGACGTCGAGGGTGCGGATGCCGCCCTGGCGGGGCTGCGCCAGCGCCAGCACGTCGCGGGAGTCGCCGTAGCGCGGCCACCTCGGCGCGTCGGACTGCCCGGCGTTGGGGTTGCCCGTCCGCACGAAGCTCGACCAGTAGCCGACCATCTGGTCCGACAGCCGCTCCTGGGCCGCCGTCAGCGGACCGCCGAACAGCCCCGGGAACAGGTAGGGCAGCTCGGTCGCGTGCTCGGCGCCCTCCTTGTAGCCGGGCACCTCGATCAGCGGCGCCGCGGTGCGGTCGCGGAACTGGTAGGCGTAGACCCGGGACGGTCGCGGCGGGTCGGACAGCGTGTCGTAGGCGTCGACGTGGCTGCACGTCGACAACGTGCTGCCGTAGTCGCTGAGCACGGCGGCGAGGGCGTAGACCGGGGCGTCGTAGCGCGTCACCGGGTAGCGGCCGAGGACCTCGTCGGCCCGGTCGCCGAACCGGCTGCGCACGATGCCCTCGTAGCCGGCCGCCGTCAGCTGGACCACCTGCGGGCCGAAGGTCAGCGGCAGGTAGAGGCGCAGCTCGTCGCGGTTGTTGCCCATGATCATGGGGACGTGGGCGTAGCGGTCGGTCTCGAAGGCCTCCCGCGGCTGCAGCGGCAGCGTCTCCCCGCCGGCGACGAAGTTGTGGCCGTAGGGCTGCCAGGCCCGCAGCAGCTCCTCGGCGTCGACCTCGCGCAGGCAGGCCAGCACGGTCGCGGGGTCCTCGCAGCCGACGGCCTCGGCGACGGCGATCCCCGTGGCGTCCGCCGCCTCGGCGGTGCGCAGCGTGCTGGTGCAGCTCAGGCTCTGCGCGATGCCCTTGTCGAACAGCCCCTGCGCGCCCGGCGCGGCCAGCTGCGCGCAGACCGAGGACGCGCCCGCGGACTCCCCGGCGATCGTGACCTTGCGGGGGTCGCCGCCGAAGGCCGCGATGTTGTCCTGCACCCACTGCATCGCCGCCTGCTGGTCGAGCAGCGCGAGGTTGTCGGTCTCGAAGGCCGGGTGGTTGAGGAAGCCCAGCGGGCCGAGCCGGTAGTTGATGGTCACGACGACGACGTCGCCCTGCACCGCGAGCTTGCTGCCGTCGTAGTTCGCCCCGGTGCCGTAGACCCAGGCCCCGCCGTGGATCCAGACCATCACCGGCAGGTTCCTACTTCGGGCGCTGAGCCCGGCCGGCGTCGAGATGTTGAGGTTGAGGCAGTCCTCCTCGAAGGTCTCCTCGTTGGCCTGACGCAGCAGCTGCGCGCACTGCGGGCCGCGGGCGGTGGCGTCGAGGACCCGCTCGCGGTCCGGGGCGGGGGCCGGCGCGGCGAAGCGGCGCTCCCCCACCGGGTCCGCCGCGTACGGGACGCCCTGGAAGAGCCGGTAGCCCTGCTCGACCGTGCCGCCTACGGGACCCTGCTCGGTCTGCACGACGCGCGACACGGACCCGCTGCGCTCCGCGCCGGCGAGCGCGGCCGCGGGGGCGGGCGCGGGGGCCGCCTGCGCGGGGGCGGTCAGGCCGCTCGCGAGCAGCGCCGCGCCGAGCAGCGCGGACGCCCCGACCCACCGCCTGCCGGGTGCTCCACCAGGTACGCGCACGACGGCCTCCGTCTCCCCAGGGTGACCCACGTCACCCTGACGGGGGCAACCTACTCACCCCCTCCGACGGGACGACCGTGTCCTCAGGGTGAGGCAGCCGTGCCCCTGCGTGAGGCCTCGCGGAGCACCTGCGCGAAGCGCCGCGCCAGCTCGCGGCCGGCCCCCTCGACCTCGTCGCCGCGCCGCACCAGGTCCTGCACGACCGCCTGCCCGTCGATCCCCCAGCGCTCCCAGTCGCCGTCGTGGTGCCCGCTCCAGGCGGTCCAGGTCGGCACCGACACCTCCGGGTGGAACTGCACGCCCCAGGCCGCCTCCCCCACCCGGAACACCTGGTGCGGGTAGGCCGGCGACCGCCCGAGCCACGCCGCGCCCGGCGGCAGCTCGACCACGGCGTCGAGGTGCATCGACGGCGCCGGGTAGGGCGGCAGGCCGCCGAACAGGGGGTCACCGGCCGCCTCCGGGCGCCACGCGACGTCCGCGACCCCCGCCTCGATCCCGGCCGCGCCCACCTCGACCCGCCCGCCGCACGCCGCCGCCAGCAGCTGGGCGCCCAGGCAGATGCCCAGCACCGGGGTGCCCTCGGCGGCGCTGGCGGCCAGCAGCGCCCGCGTCGGGGCCAGCCACCCGTGCTCGGCGTCGTCGTACGCCCCCATGTGGCCGCCCAGCACGACCAGCCCGTCCTCGCCCACCCGCTCCGGCACCGGGTCGCCGGCGTACGGCCGGCAGGTCGCCAGCTCGACGCCCTCCTCGGCCAGCCAGCCGCCCAGCCGGTCGACGGGGCAGCCGTCCTCGTGCTGCAGGACCAGGACGCGCGTCACCCGACGGACGCTATCCGGGCCTACCTTCGTGCCATGGACCCCTTGCGCACCGTCCGGCTGGCGTACGGCGAGACCGGGCTGGCGGCCGAGCTGCCGGCCGACCGGACGACGGTCGTGGAGCCGCGGTACGAGCAGACGGTGGCCGACCCGGGAGCGGTGGTGCGGCAGGCCCTGCGCGTCCCCGTCGCCGGCCCGCCGCTGCGCGAGCGCGTCTCGGCCGGGCAGACGGTGGCCATCTCGGTCTGCGACCTCACCCGGCCGCAGCCGCGCGAGCTCATGGTGCGCGCCGTGCTCGACGAGCTCGACGGCCTGGTCCGCCTCGAGGACGTCGTGGTGCTCGTCGCCACGGGCACCCACCGGGGCAACACCGATGCCGAGGTCCGCCGGATGCTCGGCGACGAGATCGTCGACAGCGTCCGCGTGGTCAACCACGACGCCCGCGACGCGAGCACGCTGGCGTTCCTCGGGACGTACGGCAACGGCGTGCCGGTGTGGCTGAACCGCGAGTGGGTCGAGGCCGACGTGCGGATCACGACCGGCTTCGTCGAGCCGCACTTCTTCGCCGGGTTCAGCGGCGGCCCCAAGATGATCACGCCCGGCCTGGCCGGCCTCGACACCGTGCTGGTGCTCCACGACGCGGCCCGGATCGGCCACCCGGAGGCGCGCTGGGGCGTGTGCGAGGGCAACCCCGTCCACGACGACATCCGCGCCGCGGCGATGTCGACCGGCTGCGACTACGCGCTCGACGTCGTGCTCAACCGCGACCAGGGGGTCGTGGCGGCGTACGGCGGCGACCTGCTGGCGATGCACGAGGTCGCCCGCGAGCGGTCCCGGGGCCTGGCCATGAGCCCCGTGCCGGGCGAGTTCGACGTCGTGGTGACGACCAACTCCGGCTTCCCGCTCGACCAGAACCTCTACCAGGCGGTCAAGGGCATGTCGGCCGCCGCGACGGTGGTCAAGCAGGGCGGGCTGATCGTGTGCGCGGCGGAGTGCCGCGACGGGTTCCCCGACCACGGCTCGTACCGCGAGGTGCTCGCGTCCGCGGCGTCACCGCAGGCGCTGTTCGACGAGATCTCCGCCCGCACCGTGACCGTGCCGGACCAGTGGCAGGTGCAGGTCCAGGCCAAGATCCAGGTCAAGGCGCGGGTCGGGGTGCACTCGTCGTACCTGTCCGCCGACGACCTGCGCTCGGCCCACCTGGAGCCGGTCGAGGACATCGCGGACACCGTCGGGCGCGCGCTGGCCGCGGCGGGCGCCGGCTCGCGGGTGTGCGTGCTGCCGGAGGGGCCCCAGACGATCCCGTACGTCGTCGCGTAGGGGCCCGGCCATGCGTCAGGCGTGCACCGCTGGGGTCAGCTCGACGTCGAGCGCGGCGTAGACCGCCCGGACGTACGCCTCGGCGCGGGGCGAGCCGATGATGCCGGGCGCCATCCTGTTCATCACGTACGCGATGGTCAGCCGGCGCTCGAGGTCGCAGATGATGAGCGAGCCGCCCCAGCCGCCCCAGAAGCAGAGCCGGCCGGTGGGCAGGTACGGGACGAGCGCCGGCAGCGGCAGCGCCCAGCCGATGCCCCAGCGGATCGGCACGCCGAGCACGAGGTCGACGCCGTTGCTCTGCTCGTCGAAGACCACCTCGATCGTCTCCGGCGACAGCAGCCGCACGCCGTCGACCTCACCGCCGCGCGACACGACCGACAGGACCCGGGCCAGCGAGCGGGCGTTGGCGTGCCCGTTCAGCGCGCCCAGGTCCGCCAGCCGCCACCCCGGCGTGTTGGCCCGGCGCGCGTCGGCGACCGGACCGGTGAAGGTGCGCACGACAGGGCTGTCCGGCGGCAGCGCCGCCAGGTCGATCGGCAGCGGTGGCGGCGGTACGACGTCGGCGACGCGCCCCCAGTCCTGCTCGGAGGCGCCGATCTGCAGGTCGGCGCCGAGCGGACCCGCGAGCTCCTCGGCGACGAACTGCTTGAGGGACCGGCCGGTGATCCGCCGGACGACCTCGCCGACGAGGTGCCCCTGGTCGTTGGCGTGGTAGCCGGACGCGGTACCCGGCTCCCACCACGGGGCCTGCGCGGCGAGCCGAGCGGTCGACGTCCCCCAGTCGTACATCTCCTCGACGGTGAAGGGCTTGTCCCAGCCGGACACGCCCGAGGTGTGCGACATCAGGTGCCGCACCTCGATGCGGTCCTTGCCGTTCGCCGCGAACTCCGGCCAGTACCTCGCGACCGGCGCGTACGGGTCCAGCTGGCCGCGCTCGACCAGGAGCAGGGCGGCCAGGCTGGTGACGGTCTTGGTGCTGGACCAGACGTTGGTGATCGTGTCCTCGGTCCAGGGCGTGGTGCGCGCCTCGTCCCGCCAGCCGCCCCACAGGTCGACGACCGGCTCGCCGTCGAGGTCCACGTGCACCGACGCGCCGAGCTCCTCGCCGGACGCGAGCATGTGCTCCAGCGCCTCGCGGACCGCCTCGAAGCGGTCCTGGCAGCTCCCTCGTACAGCGTCCACGGCACGTCCTTCGTCGGCCGCCACGGCGGCTGCTGGTGGCGCGCGGCACCGTATCGCTGCCCCGGCCTCGCCCGACGGCTGCGGCAGCTCGCCCGTCGCCGTGCTCCGCAGGACCCTGGAGCACGGCGACGGGCGGTGAGGTGCTGCCGTCCTAGCCCAGGACGCCGGCCTGGCGCAGGACCTGCGCGTCCTCGTCCTCGCCGGTGCCGATGTTGGGCCCACGCAGGGGGATGCGGTCGTACTCGGCGGGGTCGAGCCGCTCGACCCGACCGGACGCGATGGACGACAGCATCCCGTCGAGCCCGATGTAGACCGACCGCGTCAGCACCGCCCGGTACTCCTGGCCCAGCGTCTGCGTCTGGCCGCGGACCTCGAACAGGACGGTCCCGCTGCCGTTCAGCGCGAACGAGCCCAGACCCGTGCCGGGCAGGTCGATGTCCTGCGGGTAGAGGGTGACGTTGCCGAAGACCGGCCGCTGGAGGGCCCGTGCCTGCAGAGCCCTGTTCACCGCGACGTTGAGCTTCTTGGAGTAGTCGAGGTCGTAGGCCTCGGCGTACTCCTCGTAGCCCGGCTTGGTCGCGGGGTCGGCGACGAACTGCCCGGAGATGGACAGCGTCACGAACTCGTCCGGGTCGTCGGGCATGACGTAGCAGGCCCCCTGGTGGTGCAGGTCGACGTACGTGTCGACCTCGCCGAACTCGGCGGTGAGCCCGCGGTAGACGTCGCGGACGGTCGAGGCCTCCGGCGTGATGTACCAGCCGGTGTCCGCGGAGGTCCCGGGGAAGTCCGCGGGGTCCGGGAAGTACGAGAGGTCGGGGTGGTAGTCGCGGTTCGTGTCGAACCCGGGCGCGGCCGCGTAGTCGTCCCCGGTGCGCAGCGTGTCGTAGTAGTTCCACGCGGGCTCGCTGTCCCGCAGCTGCGGGAACCGGGCCACGACCTCCTGCCAGGTCTGGCTGTTGCCGCGCCGGTCGAGCTCCGCGCCGTCGGGGTTCATCTTCGGGATGACGACGAGCGTGAGCTTCTCGCGCCACTGGCGTGCCTTGCGGCTGTCACTCGTCCCGACCCAGTCCAGCAGGTCGAGCGCGGCGTCGGTGCCCGTCTTCTCGTTGCCGTGGATCTCGCTGGTGATCAGCACCACCTTGGGACCGGTGCCGACCCGCGCCGACCAGATCTCGCGGCCACGGTTGCTGCGCCCGACCTGCTCGACGTCGACCGCACCCCCGCTCACGCGCTCGATCCTGGCGAGCTCGACGCCGAGCTCGCGGTGGTCGGTGAACTCGTTGACCGGCAGCTCCCGCGGCCTCTCGCTGCAGGACGGGGCCGCGGCCAGGAACTGCTCGTCCGTCGCCTGGGCGCGGTCCAGCAGCGCCGAGGACGCGGGAAGATCGGCCAGGCTCACGGTCGACCCGGGCGCCGGAGCAGCGCCGGACGACCCTGCGGGGAGCACGAGGACCAGAGACGTCATCCCCGCGACGGCGACGCCCGTGCACAGCCGGTGCGTGAGGCGGAGGCGCGTTGCGGCGGGACCAGCGGGCGGGCTCAACGGACGGTGCACAGCGGTACTCCACGGGATGAAGGGCGCCCAGTCGGGGCGCGGCGATGGAGGTGCAGTCACTAGTAGTGAGTACGCGGTGACCGATGCCGCGTGGCACGGTGTCTAGCAGTAAGGCCGTTGTCCCACAACGGTCAGTTCGCAGATCCGCTGCGCTCGTCGCCCCGACCTCGCCGCTGAGGACCGGCCGCCGACGGGGTGTTCCCCGGGCCGCACCGGGGCGGTGCAGGTGGTGGGCGAGCCGGCGCGACGTGGCGAGGACGCGGGTCAGGTGACGTCGAGGTGGGCGCGTTCCCCGTGGTGGTCGAGGATGGACAGGATCTCCGCCGGCCCGCCGACGCCGACGACGCAGTGCGGCGTCATCGTGCTGAAGGAGGCGGCCTCCCCGGCCGCCACGATGTGCTCGCGGCCGCCCAGGACGAGCCGGACGGTGCCGTGCAGGACGTAGAACCAGTCGTGGCCGGGGTGGACCTTCCGCTCGGGTTCCGCGGTGGTCATCGCCGGGACGCGCTGCTTGGCGACGACCCGGCCCGACGGGTCGTCGCGTCGGCTCAGCACCCACACCGCGCCTCCGTCCCCGGCTGCCGTCGGCCGGATCACCACGTCGGCGCCGTCGTCGTCAGCCAGCAGGTCGTCGACCGTGACGCCGAGCGCCCGGGCCAGGGTGACCAGCTGGTCGAGGGCGAGCCGGCGCTGCCCCGTCTCGATGCGGCTGATCGTGGACGCGCCGACGTGCGAGCGGGCAGCCAGGTCGTCCAGCGTCCAGCCGCGGGCCTGTCGCAGCGTCCGCAGCCGGCGCTGGGCGGTCTCCTCCAGGTGCAGGCCGTCGTCCACGGCTGCGACGCCACGGCCGGCAGGGACTCCCCGGGTGCCCGCCTCCGTGACCGCCAGGACCTCGCGCGGCACGGTCACGGGACCGGTACCACCGAGGGCGCGGTCGGCTCCGCGGTCCTGGCACCGGCAGCACCACCGCCGGTCCCGCGGCGGGGGCTCCGCACCAGCAGGTAGGCGAACAGCACCGCCATCGCGGCCACGCCGGCCCACATGGACTGCTGCCAGCCGTCGACGAACGCCTCCTGCGCTGCCCGCACGACCTCGCCGGCGGCCTGCGGCCCGGCCTGCCCGGCGGCCTGCAGAGCGCTCGCGATGCCTTCCTCGGCGGCGCGGGCGACGTCGTCCGGGACGCCGTCCAAGCGCCCGCTGAGCGAGTCCCGGTAGCCGGCCGCCACGACGGCGCCCAGCAGGGCCACGCCCAGAGCGGTGCCCAGCTCGCGGGTCACGTCGTTCAGCGCGGACGCGACGCCCTGGCGCGAGCGCGGCAACGCACTGGTGATCGACTCGGTCGCCAGCGGCATCGTGAGACCCACGCCGACACCGATGACGAGCATCCCGGGCAGCACCGACAGGTAGCCCCCGTCGACCGACACCAGGGCCGCCAGAGCGGCCAGGCCGCCCGCGGCGACGGCCACGCCCGCCACGGTCATGGCCGGGGCACCGACGGCCTTCGCGGCCCGGGGCGCGACCCCGGAGACCGTCATCATGGCGAGGGCCATCGGCAGCAGCCCGACCGTCGAGCGCAGCCCCGACCAGCCCAGGACGGCCTGGAAGTACGGGTAGAGCACGACGAAGATCCCGCCCAGGACCCCGAACACCGACAACAGCGTCACCGACCCGCCGGCCAGGCCCCTGTCGCGGAACAGGCGGACATCGAGCAGCGGCGCCGGCCGCCGCAGCTCCCAGGACACGAAGCCGGCCAGCCCGGCGACGGCAGCGACGGCGCTCGCGACGGTGAGCGGGTCCGACCAGCCCCGCTCCGGTCCCTCGTGCAGCGCGAACACCGCACCGACGACGGCCACGACCGACAGGACGGCGCCGCCGGTGTCGAACGGCTCGTCGAACCGCTCCCGCGAGTCCGGCACGGCCCGGACCGACAGCACGAACGCCACCGCCACCAGCACCACCGGCAGCGCGAACAGCCACCGCCAGCTCGCCACGTCGACGAGCAGCGCGGACACGAGCATCCCGAGCAGCCCGCCTGCACCGGCGACGCCGGCCCAGACGCCGATGGCCTGCGACCGCTCCTCGTCCGGGAACGTCGACGTGATGACGGCGAGCGTCACCGGCATGATCATCGCCGCCGCCACACCGGCGAGCAACCGGGCCCCGACCATGACCTCGGACGACGTCGCGAGGCCGGCGACGACGCTGGCTGCGCCGAACAGGACCAGACCGGTCAGCAGGACCGGCCGTCGCCCGATCCGGTCTCCGACGGCTCCCAGCGGGAGCAGCAGCGCAGCGAGCGTCACGGTGTACGCGTTGATGATCCACAGCACCGTGCTCTGGGACGCCCCGAACGCCAGCGCGAACTCCTGCTGCGCGACGTTCAGTCCCGACACCGACGCGATCACGGCCATGAGCGCCACGCAGACCGCGATCAGGATCGCCCGTCGCCGTCGTGGGTCCTCGACCAGGGTGTGGGCGTCGTCCGTACCAGGCTCTGCAGCCAGCGATGAGGTCATGCCACGAGGGTCGGGACCTGCGACCTTCTGGGCAAGAGCGCTTGCGGGAACGGCAAGGACCGCGCGGCGGCACCCTCCCGCCGCAGCCGGTCAGCTCCGCACGCCCCGCGGCCGGTGAGCGACAGCAGCCCGGTCCCGTCCGGGACGCTCGGTCGTCGCCCTCGCGTCGCCTGACCCGCACCTGCGGCCACGCCTGCTTCAGACCGGGTCGAGGTGTCCGCTGTGCACGAGGCGCTCGGCCACGTGGCGGAGCTTGTCGTTGCGGTGCTGGCTCACGCGCACGAGCATGGCGAAGGCCTGGTCGGGGGTGACCTTGTGGCGCTCCATGAGGATGCCCTGGGCCTGTCCGATGAGCTGCCGGGTCACGGCGGTGCGCGTCAGGCCGGCCTTGTCCTGCGCCGCCGCGTACGCCAGTGCGGCGTGCGAGGCGAACAGCAGGCCGACGTGCTCGGACTCGTCGTCGAAGGCGAACGCCCGCCGGGCGAACAGGTTGAGGGCACCCAGGTTGTCGCCCTGCACGTAGAGCTGGAAGGACATCATCCCGAGCGCACCCTCGGCGGCGGCTGCGGCGCTGAACAGCGGCCACCGCGCCTCGCCGGCCATGTCGGGGACCCGCACCGTCTCGTGCTCGTACGCGGCGTCCAGGCACGGTCCTTGCCCGAGTCCCTCCTGCAGCGCGTCGACGATGCGCGGCAGGTCGCCGGACGCCGCCTCCGAATGCACCCTGCGGCGCCCCAGCACGACGCTGATCGAGCCCTCGTCACAGCCCGGGACGAGTTCGACGGCCGCCCGGACGACCTCCAGGAGCGTGGTGTGCGGGTCCTGCTGCTGCTGCAGGGACCGTGCGAACCGGCTCAGCTGCACAGCCAGCTCGTCCTGCCCTTCTGAGGTGCCGGTGTCGCCGGTGGACGGCTGACCCCAGGAGCTGACCGGCACGAGACCCCCTACCCGAGCACCGTGTGCCGTCGGGCGGTTCATGTCCCGACGGGCGCAGTCTGTCACGCACGGTCGCGTACAGTGGCCGAGCCGTCGAGGTCGACCTTGTCAGAGCCAGGGTGGCAGGCCCGGTCGCGCGGGAGTCCCATGCAGCACGACGCAACGTCCTGCCACGCCCCGGCGCCGTCCCACCGGGACGGGGCGAGGCCGTGGGGCTCCACCCCGGTCGGTGCCGCGCGTCCGCACCCGATGGAGCAGGACCGGCAGGACTCGCTGCTGTCGTACGGCGTGCTCGACACGCCTGCTGAGCCCGGCTACGACGCGTTGACGATCCTGGCCGCGCAGGTCTGCGGCACGCCGACGGCCGCGGTGACGCTCATCGACGCCGACCGGCAGTGGTTCAAGTCGACCCACGGGTTCGAGCTCGCGGAGACTGCGCGGGACATCAGCCTGTGCTCGGAGGTGGTGGCAGACGGCGTGCCGATGGTCGTCGAGGACGCCCGGACGGACCTGCGCTTCGCCCGCAACCCGCTCGTGACCGGCGGGCCGCGGATCCGCGGGTACCTCGGCGTGCCGCTGATCGGCCGTGACGGGCTCCCGCTCGGAGCGCTGTGCACCATCGACCGTCGCACGCGCCTGTTCAGCGCCGACCAGGTCGAGGCGATGCAGGCGCTGGCGCAGCAGGTCGTCCTGCTGCTCGAGCAGGGACGGCGGGACCGGACGGACGGTCTGCTGGCCGAGCACGTCCTGTCCGACGCGCGGAACCCCGGTCGTCTGCGCCAGGCGCTGGAGGACGGCGAGCTCGTGCCGAGCTACCAGCCGATCGTCGACCTGCGCACCGGGCGTCCGCACCAGCTCGAAGCCCTCGTCCGCTGGCACCACCCACAGCTGGGGACGCTGCCGCCACTGGCGTTCCTGCCGGCGCTCGAGGCCACCGCCCTGATCGTCCCGGTCGGCCGGGCCGTCCTCGATCACGCCTGCGCCACGCTGGTGGCCCTGCGCGGCCAGGGCTCGGCACTGCCGGGTGGCGTGGCCGTCAACGTCGCGGGTGGTCAGGTGGCGCGACCGGGGCTGGCTCGGGACGTCCTGACCGCGCTCGAGCGGCACGGCCTCGACGGCAACCAGCTGACGCTGGAGATCGCGGAGTCCACGGCCATGCCCGACGACGACCTGGCGCGGCGCGAGCTCACGACGCTCACGGCGCTGGGGGTCCACGTCGTCGTGGACGACTACGGCGTGGGGTGGAGCAACCTGGCACGGGTCCTCGAGCTGCCCGTCGACGGGCTGAAGATCGACCGCAGTCTCGCGGCGGCGGTGCTGACCGACCCCCGAGCCGCCACGATGGTGGACGCCACCACCGCGCTGGCGCACGCCCTCGGGCTGTCCGTCACCGCCGAGGGCGTCGAGACCGTCGACGTGCGGGACCGCCTGGCGGCGGCCGGCTGCGACACGGCCCAGGGCTGGTTCTACAGCGCTGCCCAGCCGAGCGCCTGCATCGCCGGCACCCTGCGGGACCTGGAGCGCGCCGCAACCGCGCCGCGGTGACGACGGGCGGCTCTCCCCCGGCTGCTGACGCCGGCCTCCCGGTAGCGGGAGGGCCGCCGCGCACCGAGAGGTGCTCGACCAGGCGGTAGCCGTCAGCGGTGAGCCCGCGCAGCTGCACGTCCTGCTGCTCGTCGACAGGGCCTACCCGGCGATCAGTGCCCGTGTCGACGCGTGTCGCCAGCACCGATAGCCGGCTGCGTGTCCGTGCGGGGGCGCACCCGGCTCGCCTCGCGACACCGCCGGCGCGGGCAGGTCACGCCCGGTCGGCGGCGGCGTCAGCATCCGCCCGCGCAGGCCCTCAGGTGCGCGGGGCCTCGTACCGCTCCCGCCGGACGGTCGCCTTGCGGCCCTTGATGAGCGTCGCGCGCAGGGCGTCGACGACCTCGTCGGCGGCCGCCTCGGGCACCTCGACCAGCGAGAACCGGTCCGAGATCTCGATGGTCCCCACGTCGCGCCCCGACAGGCTCGACTCGCCGGTGATCGCACCGACGAGGTCCTGCGGCCGGATGCCGGCGGCCCGCCCCATCCCCACGAACAGGCGTACGGCCGAGGCCGACGACGCCCGGCGGGGGGCGGGCCGGCCGCTCGCCGACGCCCCCCGCGACACCGGGGCGCCGCGGGCGGGCGCCGGCCGGGGCGGCTCCGGCCGCGCCTCGGGGATGTCCTGCTCGTCGGGCTCGGTGCCGGTGCCCTCGTGGGCGAGCCGCACGGCCGCCAGCGCCACGTCCATCACGTCGAACTCGTCCGACAGCGCCTCGACGACGCCGCGGAACCGGTCGAGGTCGCCCGCGAGCAGCGTCTCGCGCAGCGACGCCCTCGTCAGCTCGAGCCGGTGGGCCCGCAGGTCGGCGACGGTGGGCAGCGTCTCCATGGCGATCTTCTGGCCGGTCAGCCGCTCGATCGTCTTGAGCATCCGGTGCTCGCGCGGCTCCGCGAGCGTGATCGCCACGCCCTCGCGGCCGGCCCGCCCCACGCGGCCGATCCGGTGCACGTAGGACTCCGGGGCGGACGGGACGTTGTAGTTGACGACGTGGGTGAGGTGGTCGACGTCGAGCCCGCGCGCGGCGACGTCGGTGGCCACCAGCAGGTCGGCGGTCGAGGAGCGCAGCCGGCCCATCACCTTGTCGCGCTGCTCCTGGCTGAGCCCGCCGTGCAGCGCCTCGGCCCGGTAGCCCCGGCCGTTGAGCGTGTCGGTGAGGGAGTCGACCTCCTCGCGGGTGCGGCAGAAGACGATGGCCGCCGCCGGCTGCTCGACGTCGAGCACCCGCCCCAGCGCCGCGGGCTTGTGGGAGCGCGGGACGACGTACGCCGCCTGCCGGACCTGCGGCGCCTCGCCCGCGGCCGTCTCCTCGCGCCGGATGCTGATGCGCACCGGCTCGACCAGGTGCTTGCGGGCCATCCGGTCGATGTGGGAGGGGATGGTGGCCGAGAACAGCACGGTCTGCCGCACGCCGGAGGCGGCCGACAGGATGGTGTCGATGTCCTCGGCGAAGCCCATGTCGAGCATCTCGTCGGCCTCGTCGAGCACGACCATCTCCAGGTGCGCGAGGTCCAGCGTGCCCCGGGAGAGGTGGTCGACCGCGCGGCCGGGGGTCGCCACGACGACGTCGACGCCGCGGGAGAGCTCGCGCAGCTGGCGGCCGATCGGCTGGCCGCCGTACACCGGCAGGACCCGGGCGCCGAGCGACCGGCCGTAGCGGTGCATCGCCTCCGACACCTGCATCGCCAGCTCGCGGGTGGGCGCGAGGACCAGGCCGAGCGGCGCGCTCTCCCGGCGGCCGGGCCGCAGGCGCTGGAGCATCGGCAGCGCGAAGGCCGCCGTCTTGCCGGTGCCGGTCGCCGCCTGGCCGAGCAGGTCGCGCCCCTCGAGCAGCGGCGGGATGGCCTCGCGCTGGATCGGCGTCGGCTCCTCGTAGCCCAGCGACGACAGCTCGGTCAGCAGCTCCGGACGCAGGTCGAGGTCGGCGAAGGTGCTGGGCGGGTGCTCGCTCGGTTCCACGTGGACCACAAGGGTCCGGTGCCCGTCCGCATGCCCGCTCAGACGCCGGACCTGCCCGCCGCTACGGTCGCCCGCGTGTCCCCCTCCGCCAGCCCCGACCCCGGCCGGCTGGACGTCGACGCCCGCTTCCTGCTCGCCAACGAGCGCACGCTGCTCGCCTGGGTCCGCACGGCCCTGACCCTGCTCGCCGTCGGCGGCGGCCTGGCGCAGTTCGGCGACGAGGTCGCCGGCGGCCGCGGGCTGGCCCTCGCGCTCACCGTCCTCGGGGTCGCGTCGGCGGCGACGGGCGGGGTCCGCTACGCCCGGGCCGACCGCGCGCTGCGCAGCGGGCAGCTGCCGCGCGGGGGCCGCTCGCCGTACCTGCTGGCCGGGGCCGTGGCGCTGGTCGGGGTCGGCCTGCTCGCCGGCCTGGTGCTGGGGTGACCGCCTGCCCGTGCGGCCTGCCCGCGCCGTACGACGCCTGCTGCGGGCGGCTGCACGCCGGGGCGCCGGCCGCGACCGCCGAGCTGCTCATGCGCTCGCGCTACGCCGCCTTCGCCGTCGGCGACCCGGCGCACCTGCTGGCGACCTGGCACTCGACGACGCGGCCCCGGCGGCTGCGGCTCGACCGGGGCCGGCGCTGGACCGGGCTGCAGGTGCTCGGCCGGACCGGCGGCGGGCTGCTCGACGCGACGGGCACCGTGCGCTTCCGGGCGCAGTACGCGGACGGCGGCCACGAGGGCGGGGCGCAGGAGGAGGACTCCCTGTTCGTCCGGGAGGACGGCGCCTGGCGCTACCTGCGGGCGACCTGACGCACCTCGACGTCGCGCAGCAGCACGCGGGTCGCCTCGGCCACCGCGTCCACCGCCGACCGGAAGGCCTCGGCGTTGCGGGCCGCCGGCGCGCGCATCCCGGCGACCTTGCGGACGTACTGCAGGGCGGCCGCCGTCACCTCGTCGTCGGTGACGGCCTCGACGTAGGGCGGGCGCAGGGTCTTGATGCTCCGGCACATGACCCGGACGCTAGACCCAGGCCCCCCTTGCGAACAGCGTCAGGCGAGCGCCAGGACCCGGGAGGCCACGCCCTGCCAGCTCCACAGCCGCTCGGCGGCCCGCCGGGCGCCCGCCGACACGGCCGCGGCGTCCTCGGGCGGCAGCGCCAGCAGGCGCGCGAGCGTCGCCCGCAGGTCGTCCACGTCGCCGCGCTCGAACGACGCCAGGTCGCGCAGGTGCTCCGGGTACTCCGCCGCCAGGCCCGCGGCGATCTCCGCCAGCCCGGAGTGCCGGGCGACCAGGGGCGCCGAGCCGCAGGACGCCGCCTCGGCCGCCACCATGCCGAACGCCTCCGGGAACACCGACGGGGTCACGCTGACGTCGGCGAGCGCCCACAGGTGGGCCAGGTGCCGGTGCTCCAGCGGCCCGGTGAACAGCACGTCCGGCCCGGCGGCCCGCTCGAGCGCGGCCCGCGCCGGCCCGAACCCGACGACCACGGCCCGCGCGTCCAGCCCGCGCAGGGCCTCCATCAGCAGCGAGACCCCCTTCTCCTCGCTGAGCTTGCCGACGTACAGCACCGTCCTGCGCTCCCCGGCCAGGAAGGCGCGCAGCCGCTGCTCGTTGCCGGCGTCGGGCGCGCGCTCGTCGCCGCGGTACGGCGCGTCGCGCCGGCACTCCGCCAGCAGCCCCGCGAGCGCCTGCGCGCGGGGCACCGGGCGCAGGTGCTCCACGTCGACGCCGGGCGGCACGACGTGCACGGGCGCGGGCACCGGCCCGAGCAGCTCGTCGAGGACCCCCACGACGTGCTCCGACCCGGCCAGCACCGCCCGCGCGCCGTCGAGCGAGGCGCGCCCCCAGGCGCACAGCTCCGGGTCGCCGCGCATCGCGTACTCCAGCTCGCTGCCGTGCGCCTTGACGACGTACGGCAGGCCGGACGCGGCGCCGACCGGCCCGCCGAGCAGCACGTGGTTGGTCAGCAGCAGGTCCGCCGGGCCCTGCGCGCGCACCGCCGCCGCGTTCTGCTCGACGAAGGCGTCCCGGTCGCGCACCGACATCTGCCCGAGCAGCTGCGGCCGGGCGTCCTCGTACGCGTCCAGCACGAACACCGGCAGCGGTCCGTCGAGGGCGGGCCGCACGACGGTCGCCCCGCCGACGTCGAAGCGCTCGGGGTGGGGCTCCTGGGAGAGCACGACGACCTCGTGGCCGGCCCGCGACAGCGACCGCGCGAGGGCCCGCGTGTAGACGTTGGACCCCGTGCCGCCGAGCAGGTAGCCGTGCCAGAGCAGGATGCGCATGCGCGCACGATAGGAAGCCCGCACAGCGGTCTGAGGAGAGGACGGTCATGGCGGACCCGAGTGGAGTGGTGTTCCCGACGAGCGGTGCGGACGGGGACCGCAGCACGTCCGGGCTGGGGCGTGCCGTCGTGGCGGACGCCCTGCGCGGCGTCGACGCCGTGGGGGCGCGCGCCGCGGAGTCCGAGACCGGCTGGCGGCGCCAGTACGTCGGGCACTTCCGCCGGGTCGTCGAGGCCGGCCTGGGCTCGGGCGACGCCGCCCGGCGGATCGCCGCCGACGGGCTCGCCTCGCTCCACGACCGCATGCGGGTGGTCCGACCCGACGGCGAGGAGGTGGGGCTGCGCGACGCGTTCGCCGGTCCGGCCCCGACGGCGCTCGGGACCGAGCAGGTCCGCGGCGGCGCCGAGCCCGAGCGCGAGCTGACGCTGCCCTACCGCGGCGAGCGGCTGCGCGGCGACGCCCTGCACCGCCGGCTGGACGAGTGGGTGGCCCGCGGGGTCGTCGAGTCGTCCTGCGCGGAGGCGGTGCGCGAGGTCGCCGCCCACCCGGAGTGGCTCGACACGTCCGACACCCGGGTCGTCGTGCTCGGCGCCGGCGCCGAGATGGGCCCGGTGCAGTCGCTGCTGCGCTGGGGCGGCTCCGTCGTGGCGGTCGACCTGCCGCGGCCGGCCCTGTGGAGCCGCGTGCTCGAGGTGGCCGGCCGCTCGGCGGGCACCCTCACCGTGCCGGTGCGCTCCGGCGCCGGGCCGCTCGCGGACCGCGCGGGCGCCGACCTGCTGCACGACCTGCCCGCCCTGGCCGCCTGGCTGGAGGGGGTCGACGGGCGGCTGCTGCTCGGCAACTACGTGTACGCCGACGGGGCCACCCACGTCCGCGTCGCCACCGCGGTCGACGCGCTCACCGAGCAGCTGCGCCGCACCCGCCCCGACACCGCCCTGTCCTTCCTCGCGACGCCGACCGACGTCTTCGCCGTGCCGCGCGACGCCGTCGAGCACTCCGGACGGCAGTGGGGGCGCCGGGGCCGTACGGCCTCGCTGCTGCGCCTGGCCTCCGGCGGACGGCTGCTGCACCGCAACTACGCCCCCGGCTCCGACCCGGGCCTCAACGACAGCCTCGTCCCGCAGCAGGGCCCCAACTACGCCCTCGCCAAGCGCGTGCAGCGGTGGCGGGCCACCACCGCGCGGGCCTCGGGAGCGCTGGTCAGCCTGCACGTCGCCCCGCCCACCCGCACCCGCTCGGTGCTGAAGAACCGCGCGCTGGCCGCGGCGTACGCCGGCGCCCACCGGTTCGGCGTCGAGGTCTTCGACCCGGCCACGAGCAACACGCTGATGGCGGCGCTGCTCGTGCACGACCTGCGCACCGCCCCGCCCCCGGCCGAGCACCCGTGGCAGGACGAGGCCCGCGGCGCCGCGCACGGCGGCCTGTGGCGGACGGCGTACGGCCCGCGCAGCGCCCTCGGGCTCGCCGCGGTGCTCGGGGTCGGCGGGGCACGCGGGTGAGCGGCTACCTGGGGATCTACCTCGAGGACCACCTGGCCGGCTCGACGCTCGGGACGGCGCTGTTCCGCCGGGCCGCCCGCCGCCATCGCGGGACCCCGCTCGGCGAGGAGCTGGCCGCCCTGCGCGACGCGGTGCAGCAGGACCGCGACGCGCTGGTCGCGGTGATGCGCACGGTCGGGGTGCCGGCACGGGCGTACAAGGTCGCGGCCGGCTGGGCGCTCGAGCGGGCGGGGCGGCTCAAGCCCAACGGCCACCTGCTCACCCGCAGCCCGCTCAGCGACCTCGTCGAGCTCGAGGAGATGCGCCTGGGCGTCGAGGGCAAGGGCTGCCTGTGGCGGGCGCTGCTCGCGCTCGACGACCCCCGGCTCGACGCGGCGGCCCTGCAGCGGCTGCAGGAGCGCGCGTCCGCGCAGGTGGCCGCGCTGGAACGGCTGCGGCTCGAGACGGCCGGCGCGGTCCTCGCCCGCTGATCAGCGCACGCCCATGCCCCCGGCCGCGACGACCCGGTCCGACAGGGGCTGGACGAGCTCGCGCAGGCGCGCGCAGCCCGGCTCGCCGAGCCGCTCCCACGACGGCAGGGCGAGCGCGTCGGTGAGGTCCTCGACCCGCTGGCGATGGGCCCGGCCCTCGTCGGTGAACGTGCCGTCGGGCTGCAGCCAGCCGCGCGCGACGAGGCCGGCGACGGCGCCGTCCCACTCCTCGTCGGAGTAGGCGCGCGTCGTCTGCAGGCCCTTGCGGCTCCAGCTGTCGCCGAGCGCCACGTGCAGGACGGCGGCCTCGAGGCCGCTGACCCCCTCGGTGACCAGCGCGGCGATGTGGCCGTCCCCGCGGAACTCCCGCAGCAGCGTGAGCGCGTGCCACAGCTGCAGGTGCGGCAGCTCGGGCTCCGGCAGGTCGGCGTGGGCGGCGTACAGCGGGCGGCCGTACGGCGTGCACCCCGACGCGGCGGTGCGCGCCAGCTCCACGGCCTCCGGGACGCCCGGGCCGTCCAGCAGGTCCCCGCACATGCGGCGCAGCGCGCGGTCGGCCCCGCGGCGGCGCGCCTCGACGAGCTGCTCGGGCGACACCTGCTCCCAGACGCCGGTGATCCCGAACTCCACGGCCAGGCGGGAGAAGTTGAAGAAGGTCGCCTGCACGGTGCCCGGCCCGACCCGGCCGAGCGCCGCGGCGCGGGCCGGGAAGTAGCCGAGCGCGCGGTTGCCCGCGAGGTCCAGGCCGAGCGCGGCGTACTCCTCCTGCGCCTCGGGGGCGAAGTAGACCATCGCGTGCACGGGCTCCACGGCCCGCCAGGTGGTGCGCGAGGTGCTGGGGTCCACGGGATCTCCTGACGCAGGCGGGACGACAGTCTGCGCCCCGGCTGCCGGGTGGCATCACCGGGTGCTCCCCGGGCAGGATCGCGGGATGACGGAGCCGGAGCAGCAGCAGCAGGTCGTCGTCGTCGGGCCGGACGGCACCCCCGTCGGCTCGACGGCCTTCGCGGAGGGCGGGGAGACCAACCCCGCCGAGCAGGTCGAGCAGCCCGCGAAGGTCATGCGGATCGGCTCCATGGTCAAGCAGCTGCTCGAGGAGGTGCGGGCGGCGCCGCTCGACGACGCGGCCCGGGAGCGCCTCGCCGAGATCCACACCAGCAGCATCGCCGAGCTCTCCGAGGGCCTGGCGCCCGAGCTGCGCGAGGAGCTGCAGCGGCTGACGCTGCCGTTCGGCGAGTCGGCGACGCCGTCCGACCCCGAGCTGCGGGTCGCCCAGGCGCAGCTGGTCGGCTGGCTGGAGGGGCTGTTCCACGGCATCCAGACGGCGCTGTTCGCCCAGCAGATGGCGGCCAAGATGGCGCTGGAGCAGCAGGGCCGCGGGCGGCCGGCGCTCGAGGGACCGCCCGGGCAGCAGCCGGGCATGCCCACCGGCCCGCTCGGCCCGTCCAGCGGGACGGGCCAGTACCTCTAGGGGGCAGCTGCCGCTCGGGGCCGCAGCCCCTCCGTCCCGGGAGCCGTCCCCTACGGCTGCCGGGGCGGCGGCAGCCGCTCGGCCGCCCAGGCCGCGGCCCGCTCGGGCAGCGGGCGCCGCGGCGGCACCGTCGCCAGTTCGTCGAGCACCCGCTCGAGGTCCTCGGACAGCTGGGCCCGCCGGGAGGCCAGCACCCGCCGGGCACCGGCCCAGCCCAGGCCACCCGCCCCCGCGGTCGCCGGCAGCGCGAGCAGCGCCTCGGGCCCCACGCCCAGGCTCAGGAGCAGCGCGCCGAGGCCGCCGCCGATCGCGACCGGCGCCACGACCATCCCGGCGAGCAGCCCGGACCGCGCGTCGCCCAGGTCGGCCACGACCCGCACGCGCGAGCCGGACGCGGCCGGCGCGACGCACAGCCGCACGCGCCCGACGCCGTTCAGGCGCAGCCGCTTCTGCACGTCGACGGCGCGGCGCGCCCCGGCCAGCAGCCCGACCCGCGGCGCCCACTCGCTCTCGTTGCCGCGCACGCGCCGGCGCTCGAACCACTGGCCGTGCAGCCAGGCCTGCACCCGCTCGGCCGCGACCGGCGGGGGCACCAGCACCCTGGTCTCCACGGCGACCGTGGCCAGCAGGCCGACCCGGACGTCGGGGGTGAGCTCGGGCAGCGGCTCCAGCACGCCCGCGCGCCACTCCTGCACCGCACGGTCGACGGCCGCGTCCGACAGGCCGACCTCGCGGGCGGCGTCCCGCACGACCTGCTCGTCCAGGGCGTCGTGCTGGGTCAGCGACGGCGTGTCGAGCTCGGCGGCTCGGCGCAGCACGGCAGCGGCGGCGTCGGGGCTCAGCGGCGCGTCCACACCGGGATGCTACGGCCGGGTGCGGCTCAGAACCAGCGCTCGAGGACGAGCGCCACCCCGTCGTCGTCGTTGCGGGCCGTCACCTCGTCCGCGACCTCGACCACCTCGGGGTGGGCGTTGCCGACGGCGACGCCGTGACCGGCCCAGCGGAGCATCGGCAGGTCGTTGGGCATGTCGCCGAACGCGATGACGTCGCGGGCCTCGACGCCGTGCTCGGCCGCGAGCGCCGCCAGGCCGGTCGCCTTGCTGATGCCGACCGCGCTGACCTCGAGCAGCCCCTCGTTGCTGCTGTGGGTGAGCGTCGCGCGGTCGCCGACGGCCTCCCGCGCCGCGGCCAGCAGCTCGTCGCTGCCCATGGACCGGTGCCGGGCCAGCAGCTTGACCACGCCGCCGGCGATGAGCTGGTCGACCGGCGCCGGCGTGTGGGCCGGCACCGGGTAGGTCGGGTGGTACGTCTCCTCGTGCGCGAACCGCTGGTCGGACCGCTCGACCGCGAACGCGATCTCCGGCAGCGCCTCGCGCAGCGCCGCGGCGACCTCCGCCGCGACCGCCTCGTCGAGCAGCGAGCTCTCCACCACCTGCTGGGTGTGCAGGTCGTACACCAGCGCGCCGTTGGCGCAGACCGCGATGCCGCGGTGGCCGGTCTGCTCGCTGATCTCGGCCATCCAGCGCGGCGGCCGGCCGGTCACCATGACGAAGGGGACGCCGGCCTCCTCCACGCGCTTGAGCACCTCGACGGTGCGGGGGGCGACGGTGCCGTCGCTGCGCACGAGGGTGCCGTCGAGGTCGGACGCGACGAGGCGGGGGGTCTGCACCCCTCCAGTCTCGCTGCTCGGCGGCGCGGCGGCCCGGTCAGGCGGGGACGAGGACCTCGCGGCCGCCGAGGTACGGGCGCAGCGCCGGCGGCACGCGCACCGAGCCGTCGGCCTGCTGGTGCACCTCGAGCAGCACCGCGATGGTCCGCCCGATCGCGCACAGCGTGCCGTTGAGCGTGGCGACCGGGCCGGTGCCCCTGCCCCGCACACCGAGGCGGCGGGCCTGGAACGTCGTGCAGTTGGACGTGCTCGTCAGCTCCAGGTAGCGCTCCTGGGACGGCAGCCAGGCCTCGCAGTCGTACTTGCGCGCGGCCGACGACCCGAGGTCGCCCGCCGCCACGTCGATGACCCGGAACGGCAGCTCCAGCTCCGTGAGGAAGGCCTTCTCGTGCTCGAGCAGCCGGGCGTGCTCGTCGGCGGCGTCGGCGGGGTCGACGTAGGAGAACAGCTCGACCTTCTCGAACTGGTGCACCCGGATGATCCCGCGGGTGTCCTTGCCGTACGAGCCCGCCTCGCGGCGGAAGCACGAGCTGTAGCCGGCGTAGCGCCGTGGCAGGTCCTCGAGCACCTCGCCGGAGTGGTACGCCGCGATGGCGACCTCGCTGGTGCCGACCAGGTAGAGGTCGTCGGCGGCCAGCCGGTAGACCTCGTCGGCGTGGGCGCCGAGGAAGCCGGTGCCTTCCATCGACTCGGGCTTGACGAGGGTGGGCGTGATCATCGGCACGAAGCCGGCCTCGACGGCGCGGGCCACGGCCAGGTTGACCAGCGCGAGCTCGAGCAGCGCGCCGTCACCGACGAGGAACGCGAAGCGCGCCCCGCTGACCTTGGCCCCGCGCTCGGTGTCGATCGCGCCGGCGCCCCGCGGGCCGAGGCCCGCGGCCACGTCGAGGTGGTCGCGCACCGGGAAGGCGTACGCCGGGGGCTCGCCGACGTGCTCGAGCACGACGAAGTCCTGCTCGCCGCCCGGGGGCACGCCGTCCTCGACGACGTTGGGCACGGCCAGGTGGGCCTCGCGCAGCGCGGCGTCGGCCTGCGCCTGCTCGGCCTCGACCTGCTTGACCTCCGCCGCGAGCGCCCTGGCGCGCTCGAGCACGGCCGGCCGCTCCGTGGGGCTCGCCCCACGGACCGCCTGCGAGGCGGCCTTCTGGTCGGCGCGGAGCCGGTCGGCGCGCGTCACCGCGGCGCGGCGGGCCTCGTCGGCGGCCAGCAGGGCGTCCACCCGGGCCGGGTCGTCGCCGCGGGCCCGCTGGGAGGCCCGCACGCGCTCGGGGTCGTCGCGCAGCAGCCTCAGGTCGATCACGCGGCGAGTCTACGGAGGGCGGCCGGGGGGCAGGACCCGGGCGTGGCGACGGGGGCGGAGTGCGTGTTCTGCCAGGTGGTGCGCGGCGCGGCGCCGTCGTACGTCGTGGCGCAGGACGAGGCGGCGGTGGCCTTCCTCGACGCCACGCCGGCCTCGCGCGGCCACACCCTGGTCGTGCCGCGCGCGCACGTGGAGCACCTGTGGGACGCCGACGCCGAGAGCGCGGCGGCCGTCATGCGCACCGCCCACCGGGTGGCGGCCCTGCTGCGCGAGCGGCTGCGGCCCGACGGGCTGACGCTGCGCCAGAACACCGGCCGGGCCTCCGGCCAGGTCGTGCCCCACCTGCACGTGCACCTGGTGCCGCGGTGGGCGGGCGACGGCACGGTCGGCTGGCCCTGGCCGCCGCCGGTCGACCCCGACCTGCCGGCGCTGCTGCGCGAGCTGACCGGCTGACGGGCTGAGGCGCGGCCGACGTCGGTGCGCCACGGCCAGGGGACCTGCCGGCTCGATCGACGACCGCGTCAGGGCGCCGGCTGCGGCTCCAGGCCCGGCCGGGTCGGAGCGAGGACCAGCGGGGCGTCGATGGCACCGGTCGCGTGCAGGGCCAGGAAGACCCGCACCTGCTGGGGGTCGAACTGGGTGCCGGTACCCTCGACGAGCTGCTGCAGGGCCTGCTCCGGGGTCAGCGCCCGGGCGTAGTGCCGATCCGTGACCATGGCGGCGTAGGCGTCGCAGACCGCGATGACCCTGGACTCCAGGGGGATGGCATCGCCCTGCAGCCGGTCCGGGTAGCCCGTGCCGTCCCAGCGCTCGTGGTGCGCGCGGACGAAGGGCGCCAGCTGACCGCCGCCCGGCGTCCCCTCGAGGAGCTCCGCCCCCAGGGCGGGGTGCTCCTGCATGTGCAGCCACTCCCGCTCGTCGAGGCGCGCCGGCTTGCGCAGCAGCGCCTCGGGCAGCGCGATCTTGCCCACGTCGTGCAGCCGGGCGGCGAGGACGGCGCGGCCTCGGGTCCGCACCGGCAGGCCCTGCGCCTCGGCGACCAGCCCGACCCAGCGCGACACGGCGGTGCTGTGCTCCTGCCCGCTCAGGCGGCCGTCGACGACGTCCGCCAGCAGCTGCATCGCCGGCAGGGCGACGGGCAGCGCCTCGACCGGGCCCGCGGACGCGAGGACCACGCGGTCGCGGCCCGCGCCCTTCGCCGCGTACAGCGCCCGGTCGGCCGCCTTGAGCAGCCCGTCCGTGTCGGCCGCGTCCTCGGGGTACAGCGACGCGCCGATCGAGCCCGTCAGCTCCAGCACGCTGCCGTCCTCCAGGACGAACGGCCGGTCCGCGAGCACGCGCCGCACCCGCTCGGCGACCTCCAGCAGGGCCTCGCCGCCGAGGTCGGGCAGCACGGCGGCGAACTCCTCGCCCCCGTAGCGCGCCAGGGCGTCCCGCGGCCGCAGCGCCTGCTGCAGCCGGTGCGCGGCCTCGACGAGCACCCGGTCGCCCGCGGTGTGCCCGTAGGTGTCGTTGACGACCTTGAAGTGGTCCAGGTCGACGAGGAGGACCGCGAACTGCGCCGGGCGGCCCTGCGCCTGCAGGCGCAGGGTCTCCTCCAGGAAGCGGCGGTTGTACAGCCCGGTCAGCGGGTCGGTCACCGCGAGCTGCTGCTGGGTGCGCAGCGCCCGGTCCAGGGCCGTGGCCACGATCTCGCGGTCCCGCAGGGTCAGCCACAGCCGGACCATCAGGCCGACGGCCACGAGCAGGACGACCACGGCACCGGACGTGCGCAGGTGGCCGTACCGCAGGTCGTGGACCACCAGCGCCAGGCAGGAGGCGGTGCCGACCAGCGAGGGCAGCAGGCCGAGGTCACGCAGGCTCTGCCGGACCTGCGGCGCCGCCTCGCCGTGCCGGAGCACCTGCACGGCGGCGAGGACCAGGAGCACGCCCTGCAGCTGCCAGCCGAGGTCGAGGTACCCCCCGGCGGAGTAGGAGTGGACGACCGTGAGGTAGGTCCACAGCAGGTTCGTGAAGGCGCCGGCGCCGATCGCCGCGATGAACAGCGTGGTGCTCACGGGCACCTGGACGTGTCCCGCCAGACCGAGGGTGAGCAGGAGCACCAGGGACATCAGGCCGGACAGGGGGTAGGCGGCGCCGAGGAGCGTCTCCGTGGTCACCGCGTCGCCCAGGACGGGGGCGACGGCGATCTCCCAGCCGAGGTACACGACCGACACCGACACCACGGCCGCGTCCACCAGCCCGCGCCACTGCCGCAGCGCGGTGGCCGTGCCGAAGGCCATCAGGACGGCCACCGCCGAGACCGCGTAGCTGGACAGGTACAGCGGGTCGTGCAGGCCGGGGAACGGCACGTCACCGTCCCGTGCGAAGTCGTACCAGGCCCAGACCAGCTCGCCGCCCAGCCACAGGAGGTTGCTGATGACCAGCGCCGACCAGACGGGCCGGCGCCCCCGCCCGCTCCGCACCACCGCGACGGAGAGGACCAGGGCGGCGATCACCGGGCCCAGGTAGACCACGTTGCCGAGCACGCGCTGGCCGAGGACCGAGTCCTGGACCGCCCAGGCCCCGGCCGCGTAGAGCACGAGCCACGCGGCCGCCGCGGCCGTCCACCGCCGAGCAGCACGGGGGCGCGCCCCTGTGCGGCTCCGCCGCTGTCGGACCGGCGTCGCGCAGCACGTCCACCTCCTCGCGCTCAGCAGTCACTCGCAGGGACTCGGCCCGGGTGGAGGGTGCACTCCACCCCCGGACGAGTGCACAGCGGGTCGCCGACCCCAGGTCGTGGAGGGGCGCGACCCGCGCGAGTCCCCCCTGCGGCGCCGCTTAGGGTCCTCCCGTGGACCGGGAGCGCGCACGCCAGCTGCTGGAGCAGGTCGCCCAGGGCGGCGTCGCCCCCGACGACGCCCTGGACGCGCTCGTGATGGCGCCGTACGACGACCTGGGCCACTCGCGGGCCGACGTCTCGCGGGCGCTGCGCACCGGCGACCCCGAGGTCGTGTACGGCGCCGGCAAGACGCCCGGGCAGGTGCTCGACGTGGTGGCCGCGCTGCGGGGCGACCGCGCGGTGCTGGTGACGCGGGCCGCGCCGGAGACCGTGGCCGCGCTCGTGGCGGCCCACCCGGACGCGGTGGTGGAGGGCACGGCGGTCGCGGTCGGGCCCCTGCCTCCTGCCCGCGGCACCGTCGTCGTCGTGGCCGCCGGCACCTCGGACGGACCGGTCGCGGCCGAGGCCGCGCTGACCGCCCGGGTGCACGGTGCCCACGTCGAGCGGGTGGACGACGTCGGCGTCGCGGGCCTGCACCGGCTGCTCGCGGCCCGGCCGGTGCTCGACCGCGCCGACTGCCTGGTGGTGGTCGCCGGCATGGAGGGCGCGCTGCCCAGCGTGGTCGGCGGGCTGGTCGGGACGCCGCTGGTCGCCGTGCCGACGAGCGTCGGCTACGGGGCGTCGTACGGCGGGCTCGCCGCGCTGCTGGGGATGCTCAACAGCTGCGCGAGCGGCGTGGTCGTCGTCAACGTGGACAACGGGTTCGGCGCGGGGGTGCATGCGGCCCGGGTGGCCCGGCGGTCCGTGCCGTCGTGACCGCCACACCGCGTCGACGAGGCCGTGCCGGCGGCCGGCACCGCCGGAGGAGCATGACCAGCGGTCGGGGCACGGCGTGATCGGCTGGCTCGACGTCGGGGCCGGTGCGAGCGGCGACATGCTGCTAGGAGCCCTGGTGGACGCCGGCGCCCCGCTCGAGGTGCTGCAGCAGGCGGTGGACGCCGTCGGCGTCGAGCCCGTCCGCCTGCGCGCCGAGCCCGTCGAGCGGGGCGGGATCGGGGCGCTGCGGGTCCACGTGGAGCTGTCGGAGGTGTCGCCGGGGACGACGCGGACCTGGGCGGACGTGCGCGCCCTGCTGGAGGTGGCCCCGCTCGCGGGCCCGGTCCGCGCGGGCGCGCTCGACGTGTTCGCCCGCCTCGCCCGCGCCGAAGGAGCGGTGCACCGGGTGCCGGCGGACGAGGTGCACTTCCACGAGGTCGGCGCGCTCGACGCCGTGGCCGACGTCGTCGGTGTGGTCGCCGGCGTGCACGCCCTCGGTCTCGACGCGCTCTCGGCCTCCCCGGTGGCCCTCGGGTCCGGCCGCACCCGCGGCGCCCACGGGCCGCTGCCGGTGCCCGCGCCGGCGGTGCTGGCCCTGCTCGCCGGCGCACCGGTGCTCGCCGGGCCGGTGCCGCACGAGAGCACCACCCCGACCGGCGCCGCGCTGCTCGCCGCGCTCGTCACCTCCTGGGGCGGACTGCCGCCGATGGTCCTGCGGCGCACCGGGGTCGGCGCGGGCGGGCGCGACCCGGCGGAGGCGGCCAACGTCGTCCGCCTCGTCCTCGGCGTGCCCGCGGGGGCGGACACGCCCGCCGTCGTCCTCGAGACCAACGTCGACGACCTCGACCCGCGCGTCTGGCCGGGCGTCCTCACCCGGCTGCTGCAGGCCGGCGCGTCCGACGCCTGGCTGACCCCGATCCTCATGAAGAAGGGCCGGCCGGCGCACACGCTGTCGGTGCTGGCCCCGACCGGCCGGCTCGACGCCGTGCGGGAGGTCGTGCTCACCGAGACCTCGGCGATCGGCCTGCGCACCACCTCGGTCGCCAAGACCGCGCTGGACCGCACGGAGGACGTCGTCGACGTGCTCGGCCACCCGGTGCGGGTCAAGCGCGCCCTGCTCCATGGGCGCGTGGTCAACAGCTCGCCCGAGTGGGAGGACGTGTCCGCCGCCGCCGCGGCCCTGGGCCTGCCGGCCAAGCAGGTCCTCGCCCAGGCGGTCGCGGCCGCCCTGCGCTGACCGGTCCGCGCCGGCCGTTCCGTACCGAGCCGGTGGCCCCGGACGCGGCGCGGGCCCGCCCTCCGCGAGGAGGACGGGCCCGGGGCGTGCGTGCGGGTCGACGACCCGCGCTGCTGACTAGCGGTTGCGGTCGGAGTCGACGTCGGTGCGACCGGTCTTGGCGTCGCCCTCCATCTCGATCTGCTCCTTGCGGACCTCCTCGGTCACGCGCTGCTGCTCGGTCACCGTCTCGGTGTCCAGGCGGACGCGCTCGACCGGGACGGTCTCCTTGTTGACGACGGCCTTCTCGGCGGTGAGCACGACCTCGTGCTCCTCCTCCGACAGGGCCGGGCCGTCGTAGGCGTTGCCGGCGTTGGCGTCGGTGATCGGCTCGCGCTCGACGCGGACCTCCTCGTGGCTGACGGGGACCGTGACGGTCTCCTTCTCGCTCACGATGTACTTGCGCAGGCGGGCCCGGCCGGCCTCGACGCGCTCCGTGCCGACGTTGAGGCGCTCCTCGGAGCGGGTCATGGCGTTGTCGGTCGTCGGGCCGCTGGTGTCGCGCCCCACGGTGCCGTGCTCGTTGCCGCGGTCGCGGTCCGAGTCCCCGAAGCCCGCAGCGGTGCCCGCGGCACCGGCCGCACCGGCGGTCGCCGCGGTGCCGGTGGTCGTGGTGCTGGAGTCGTAGCCCTGGCTGGAGCCACCGCCGACGCCGTAGTGGCTGTAGAGGCGCTCCTCCTCGGCCGGCTCGAGCTCGGCGTCGGGGTCGATGTTCGGCGCGGAGTTCACCAGGTCCTTGTCGTACGGGACCGTGACGGTGTCGCCGGACAGCGTGGCCTGGGCCAGCGGGACGAAGTGGGTCTTGGTGCCGAACGCGCCGGTGGTGACGGTGGCGAAGGTCGGGTCGCCGTCCTCGCGGTCCGCGTACAGCGTGTCGATGGTGCCGAGCTTGGTGCCACCGGCGCCCATCATGGTCTTGCCGGAGAGGGTGCGGGCCTGGTCGAGCGTGATCACAGTGCCTCCTGCTGCTTGGGTGCCTTGCTGACTGTCTGTCTCGGCTCTGATCGTTCGATGCCCGACCCGCGCCGTCCGGCACCGGCACATCACCCTTGCCTCGCGGCAACCCCCTCCGCGGCCGGATCGCGACCTGCGCGGCCCGGGCAGTCTCGAGGCCCTTGTTACAGCCGTGTGAACGCGGGAAGGTCCCGCGTTCCCCAACCGGCGCCCGCGCCGGCCGCAACGGAGGACGCACGACCATGACCCCGCCCTACGCCCCGCTGACCGCTGCCCCCGCCGACACGACCTCCCAGGACGCCGCCGCCCTCCACCCCGTGCTCGAGCGGGCCCTCGACACCGGCGACCTGTCGGCGCTCGCCGCCCGCGAGCCGCTCGACCGCCGCGACCGGTTCCTGTGCCTGCTGTCCGTGTACGACCTGCACACCGCTCCGATCGACGCCCTCGGCGAGCGGGTGCGCCTGCAGGGCGCTCCGGAGCTCGCCACGCTCAAGGCGGCCCTCGAGCAGCCGTGGCTCGCCGAGCTCGAGGCCTCCTGGGAGAGCGCCGGCGCGCTCGCCGACGCCGAGGACACCGAGCGCGTCGTGCGCTCGATGCGCGCCGTCGCCGCCCGCGACCGGCTGCCCGCCGCGTACCGGTGGCTGGCCAAGGAGGCGTCGTGGGAGGAGCTCGTGCAGTTCCTCGCGGTCGAGGGCGGGCCGGACGGCGGCTTCGACGACCTCGTCGCGGTCTGCCAGCTCGGGCTGTCGGGCAGCGCCAAGCTCGAGCTCGGCAAGAACTACTGGGACGAGATGGGCCGCGGCGACGGCGACGGCGTGCACACCCTGATGCACCAGCAGATGGCCGCCTCGATCGCGATGCCGCACGTGCCGCGCACCGAGCTGCCCGTGGAGGCGCTGGAGCGCGCGGCCCTCGGCGGACTGCTGGCCACGCACCGCTGGCTGCAGCCGGAGATGGTCGGCGCGCTCGGCCTGCTCGAGCTGCAGGCCGGGCCGCGCTGCCGCCTGGTGCTGCAGGCCTTCGAACGGCTCGACGCGCCGCAGGGCGCGTACCCGTTCTACGTCGAGCACGCCGAGGTCGACCCTGTCCACGGCAAGGACTGGATGGACAAGGCCGTCGTGCCCATCGTCGCCCAGACGCCGGCCTGGGGGCCCCGGATCGTCAAGGGCGCCTGGTGGCGCTCGACCGTCAACCTGCGCTTCTTCGAGGCCGTGCGCGCCCACCTGGTCGACGAGCGCTCCGCCGCGGCCTGACCTGCGGCCTAGGGTGCCTGCATGACGGCGCACGGGGTCACGTCCGAGGTCGGCCGGCTGCGCACGGTGCTGCTGCACCGCCCCGGCCCCGAGCTGTCGCGCCTCACCCCGCGCAACAGCGCCGACCTGCTGTTCGACGGGCTGCCGTGGGTCGCCCGGGCCCAGGAGGAGCACGACGCCTTCGCCCAGGCGCTGCGCGACCGCGACGTCGAGGTGCTGCACCTCGACCGGCTGCTGGTCGAGACGCTCGACCACGCCCAGGCGCGCGCGGAGGTCGTGCACGCCGCGGTGGCGCCGAGCGTCGTCGGCCCCACGCTGGCGGCCACGCTGCGCACCTGGCTGCTGGAGCAGGGCAGCGAGGAGCTCGCCGGGATCCTGTGCGCCGGCCTGACCCACGAGGAGCTGCCCCACCGCGGTCCCGAGGGCGTCGTGGCGCGGATGGCCGGCGTGGCGGAGTTCGTCGTGCGCCCGCTGCCGAACCTGCTGTTCACGCGCGACTCGTCGGTGTGGGTGGGCGACCACATCGCGGTCACCAGCCCGTCGATGCACGCCCGGCAGCGCGAGACCGCCCTCACCGGCGCGATCTACTCCCACCACCCGCGCTTCGCCGGCACGCCGCTGCTGTACGGCGGGACGCCCCAGGAGGCGTGGTTCGAGGGCGGCGACGTGCTGCTGCTCGCGGAGGGCGTCGTCGCGGTCGGCGTGGGGCAGCGCACCACCCCCGCCGGGGTGGAGGCCTTCGCGCTGCGGGCCTTCGCCGCGGGCGTCGCCCACACCGTCCTCGCGGTCCCCATCGCCCAGGAGCGGGCGACGATGCACCTCGACACCATCTGCACGATGGTCGACGTCGACGCGGTCGTCATGTTCCCGGCGGTGGCCGACACCCTGGTCGCCTACCCGGTCACCCCGGGCTCCGACCCCGGGCAGGTCCACGTCGACGCGCCCCGGCCGTTCCTCGAGGCCGCCGCCAAGGCGATGCAGATCGACCGGCTCCGGCTGGTCGACACCGGCCTGGACCCGGTCACCGCCGAGCGCGAGCAGTGGGACGACGGCAACAACACCCTGGCCCTCGCACCCGGCCTGGTCGTGGCGTACGAGCGCAACGTCGTCACCAACCACGCCCTCGAGGCGGCCGGCACCGAGGTGGTCCGGATCGCCGGCAGCGAGCTCGGCAGCGGCCGCGGCGGCCCGCGGTGCATGAGCTGCCCCGTGCTGCGCGACCCGCTGGGCTGACGCCCGGGGTCAGCGCAGCGTGAGCTGCCGGCTCAGCAGGCCGTTGCGGGTGCGGCGCTCCTCCGCGGTCAGCGCGCGCGGGGCCGCGAGCACCTCGTCGAGCCGGGCGCGGAGCGCGACCGCGGGCTCCTCGACCTCGGCGGCCTCGGTGTCGGGCGGCAGGTCCCACACGGGCACGAGCAGCCCGTGCGCGCGGAAGCTCCCGACGTAGCGGGTGTCGGAGCCGAGGCCGAGGCCGCCGTCGACCGCGAGCCGGGCCAGGGCGTCCAGCAGCGACTCCTCGTCCTCCGGCATCGCCCACCGCACGTGGGCCCGCTCGCGCATGCGGCACCAGTAGGCCGACGGCACCGACGACAGCCGCACGGTCGGCACGACCGAGGCCTCGGCGCGCTCCACCGCGGCGGCCACCTCGCCCGACGGGTCGTCCGCGCCGTCGACCCAGTGGGCGAAGCCCTCGTGCACGGTGACGTCCAGCGGCTCCGGCGCCAGGACGTCCTGCAGGCGCGGCCCCGGTCCCGGGTCACCTGCGGGGACGACGGAGGTGCCGGGGGCGGCCTCGAGGGCCTGCAGCAGCGCGTCGGCGAGGTCGCGGCTCGGGTCGCCGGAGCGGGTGGCCGCCTGCACGCCGAGCACGACCCGGCCGTCGGCGCGCACCAGCGCGGGCCAGGCCAGCGGGAGCACCGTGGACAGCGAGACGTCGCGGTCCTCGTGGCCGAGCACGGTCAGCGGGGCGGTCGCGGACGGCACCACCTCGCGCAGGACCACCCACTCGGTCTCGTCCACGCGCCCGGCGAACGGGCGCGCCACGAACACCGGCGCGGCCGTGCGCCCGTGGCAGGCCTTGTAGCGCTTGCCCGAGCCGCAGGGGCACGGCTCGCGCCCCCCGACGACGGGCACCGGACCGCCCTCCGCACCCGGGGCCGGGGCGCCGGTGGGGCGGGCAGGGGGACGGCGGCGGGTGCTGATCTCTGGCTCCTCGGGACAGGACGGGGCGGGGTCGGACGGGCTCGGGCCCGCGGTGCGCTCAGGCCCGCCGTGCGCGCGGGCCCGCAGGCACGGACGGACCGGACGCCGACGGGCCGGACGCCGACGGGCCGGCCACCGGCGGGCCAGCCGGGCCGGACGCCGACGGGCTCACGGGCACGCTGGGCAGCTCCGCCCAGACGGCGGTGCCGCAGGGCGTGGCCGCGCTGCCCCAGCGCGTGGCCAGCAGCCCCACGAGGGCGAGCCCCCGCCCGGACTCGGCGGTCCCGGACGCCGGCCGCGGGCCCACCTCGGTCGGTCCGCTGCCGCCGTCCTCGACCTCGAGCCGGACGACACCCCGCGCCACGTCCCAGTGGGCGCGCAGGCCGCCGCCGGGCAGCCCACGGCCGTGCCGCACGGCGTTGCCCACCAGCTCGGACACCACCAGGGCCACGTCGTCGACCACCTCGGCCCCCGTGCCGGCGGCGCGCAGGTCGGCGGTCACCTGGCGCCGCACCAGGCCCACGCTCTGCGGGGAGTGCGGCACGAGCCAGCCCGCCCCCGCTCCCGCGCTGCCGTGGTCCACCCCATCGGGATGCCCGGGGCGGCCGGGCCCAACCCGCGCCGCCTGGCGACGGACGCCGCACCGGGGCATCCTGCTGCCGTGCCGACCCCTCCCGCCCCGTCCCGCCCGTCCGCGCCGTGAGGGTCGCCGTGGTCGGCGCCGGCATCGCCGGCGTCGCGTGCGCCCGGGCCCTGACCGCCGGGGGCGCGTCCGTCGTCGTCCTCGACCGCGGGCGGGTCGTGGGCGGGCGGATGTCCTCCCGGCGGCTCGAGGGCCGGCCGGTCGACCTCGGGGCGTCGTACTTCACCGCCGACGACCCGGGCTTCTCCGCCGTCGTCGAGGACTGGGTGGCCCGCGGGGTGGCCCGCCCCTGGACCGACGCCTTCCACACCGCCGGCCCGGACGGGCTCGGCGACCTCAAGCCGGGCCCGATGAGGTACGGCGCCGGCGGGGGGCTGCGCTCGCTCGTCGAGGACCTCGCCGCCGGGCTCGACGTCACCTCGCGGGAGGTGACCGCGATCGGTCCGGGGCCGACCGTGGACGGCGCGGCGTACGACGCCGTGGTGCTGGCGATGCCGGACCCGCAGGCGCTGCGCCTGCTCGACCCGTCGCTGGCGGCGTCGCGGAGCGCGATCGCGGGGCGGGAGTGGGAGCCCGTGCTGGCGCTGGCGGCGGGGTTCGCCGAGCGGACCTGGGACTTCGACGGCTGCTTCGTGTCGGACAGCCCGCTGTCCTGGGTCGCCGACGACGGCAGCCGGCGCGGCGACGGCGCCCCGGTGCTCGTCGCGCACGCGACCCCCGAGGCCTCCCGCGAGCACCTCGACGACCCGGACGCCGCCGCGCCGGGCCTCACCGCGGCCCTGCGCTCCCTGCTGGGCCTGCCCGAGCCGCGGTGGACCCGGGTGCAGCGCTGGACGTACGCCAAGCCCGTCGGGCGCCGCGAGGAGCCGTACTCGCTGGTCGACGGCGTCGGGCTGTGCGGCGACGGCTGGGGTGCGTCCAAGGTGCAGGCGGCCTGGACCTCCGGGGACGCCCTGGGGCGGGCGCTGGCCGCGGGCTAGCCGCGGCGGACCCGGGGCACCCGCCCGCAGCGGCCTAGCGGCGGGCGAGCGAGGCGCGCCGCATGCGCACGGCCTGCACGACGTAGTCGAGGCCGGTGACGACGGTGCAGACCACGGCCACGACCAGCAGCGGCAGCCGCAGCTGGGCCAGCAGCTCGCCGAGCGGGAGCAGGTAGGCGGCGACCGCGAGGTTCTGCGAGAGCGCCTTGAGCTTGCCGCCGCGGCTGGCCGGGATGAGCCCGTGCTTGAGCACCATCAGCCGGATCAGCGTGACGGCGACCTCGCGGCCCAGCACCAGCGCCGTCGCCCACCAGGGCGCCTCGCCGAGCAGCGACAGGCCGATCAGGGCCGTGCCGACCAGCGCCTTGTCGGCGATCGGGTCGGCCATGACGCCGAAGGGCGTCACCTGGCCCCACGCGCGCGCCAGCCGGCCGTCCACGACGTCGGTGACGCAGGCGATGGTGAAGACCGCCCACGCCAGCAGCCGCACGCCGTCGGTCAGGTCGACCGCGAGCAGCAGCACGGCGAGCACGGGCACGGCCAGCAGCCGGCCCAGGGTCAGCGCGTTGGGCAGGTTGACGCGCCCCCGCCGCACCGCGGGGGCCTGCGCCGGCTCGGTGGTGACCGGTGCGGCGGTCACGAGGCACCGGCCAGGCGGGTCGGACCGGACTGGCCGAGGGCGTCGAGCCAGGGCAGCACGAGCTCGGCGGTCTGCTCGGGCACCTCGATCTGCGGCACGTGGCCGACGCCGGGCAGGACGTGGACGGGCCACCCGGGCTGCAGGGCGGCGAGCTGGCGCACGCCGCCGGCCGGCACGAGCCGGTCGAGCTCTCCCTGCACGACCATGCCGGGCACGTCCAGCCCGGCGATGACGGCGCGGTAGGGCGCGGCGCGCGTGACCAGCAGGCCGAGCGAGCGGGCCGCCTCGAGGTAGGCGGCGTCGACGTCGGGGCCGGCGGCGCCGGACTCGAGCAGCTCCACGGCCAGCCGGCGCATCCCCTCCGACACCCGCGTGACGTCGGCGGTCGTCAGCTCCAGGGTCTCCGCGATCAGGCGCTCGGCGCCGAGGCGCTCCTTGCGGCGGGCCATCACCCTCGGGGCCAGACCGGGCACCGCGCACAGCGCGACCCGGCGGGCCAGCGCGGGGTCGGGCCGGGCGGCGCGCATGCGCGGCAGCGCCGGGCCGATGAGGACCAGGCCGGCGACCTTCTCCGGCGCCGCGGCGGCCTCGAGCAGCGAGATCGTGCCGCCCATCGAGTTGCCGACGAGCACGGCGGGCTCGCCGACGACCTCGTCGAGGAAGCGGTCGAGCAGCGCGCGGTTGCCGCGCACGGACGCCGAGCGCCCCGCCCGGGGGGTCCGGCCGTGGCCCGCGAGGTCGAGCGCGTGCACGCGGTGGGTGCCGGCGAGCAGGGGGGCGAGGTCGTACCAGTTGGCGTGGGAGCCGCCCAGCCCGTGGACGCAGACCAGCGGCGGCGCGGACGAGGCCGGGCCGCCGTGGTCGACGTGGTGCACCGGACCGTCGAGGTCGACGGTGCGGGACACCGGGAAGGGCGTGGTCACGTAGCGCTGCTCCTGACGTCGCTGAGCCCGACCGGGACGGCGGGGCAGCCGCCCATTCTTGCCCATCGGAACGCCAGTGTTACCGGGAAGTTGCCCAGCACACATCTCGGGCGGCTCAGGTACCCCTCTCGGCCAGGTGCCGGACCACCCGGTCGGGGTGGTTGCTGACGACCGCGTCGACCCCCAGGTCGAGCAGGAAGTCGATCTCCTCGGAGGTGTTCGCCGTGAACACGTGCACCCGCCCGCCGCGGTCGTGCACGCGCTGCACGTGGCCCGGGTGGCGCTGGACGTAGGACAGCGCCAGGCCCGCCGCGAAGACCCGCGAGGGCAGGCTGCCGTCGCGCAGCCGGACCGGCACCCGGTCCATGTTGAGCACCGTCGGCAGCCCGGGCGCGAGCGCGTGGACCCGGCGCAGCGAGCTCGTGGCGTACGACAGGACCGCCACCCGCGAGGTGGCCCGCGACCGCGGCTCGAGCAGGCCGTACCGGCCGAGCAGCTCCACCAGGGCCAGCTCGACGTACGCGCCGTACCGGGTCGGGTGCTTGGTCTCCACCTGCAGCTGCACCGGCCGATCGGCGTCGAGCACGAGCTGCAGCAGCCGCTCCAGTGTGAGGACCCGGCCGGAGTCGCGGTCGGGCTCCTCGACGGTGTCCCCGGTCGTCGCGCCCTTCCACGAGGCGAAGTCGAGCTCGGACAGCCGCGACAGCTCCAAGGTCGACACCGGGCCCCGGCCGTCGCTGGTGCGGTCGACGCGGCGGTCGTGCACGCACACCAGGTGGCCGTCGCGGGTCAGGCGCACGTCGCACTCGAGGGCGTCGGCGCCGTCGGCCAGCGCTGCCGAGAAGGCCTGCAGGGTGTGCTCGGCGAAGGTCCCCGACGAGCCGCGGTGGGCCACCACCTGCACGGGTCCCGGCACGGCGAGCAGTCTGCCCCGGCGCGCGCGCTGCGCCGCGAGGTGCGCCTAGGCGCGCCGCCGCACCTGCGGGTCGACCCCGTTGACGACGTCCATGACCGGCTCGCCGGCCAGCACGCGCCGCAGGTTGCCGGTCGTCTGCTCGAGGACCCGCAGCTCGGCCTGGGCGCTGCTGCCCGCGGCGTGCGGGCTGAGCAGGACGCCGGGCGCATCGCGCAGCGGGCTGTCGGCCGGCAGCGGCTCGACGGCGAACACGTCCAGCGCCGCGCCGGCCAGGTGCCCGGCCTGCAGGGCCTCGACGAGCGCGGGCTCGTCGACGACCCCGCCGCGGGCGGCGTTGACGAGCAGGGCGCCGGCCCGCAGGCGCCGGGCGTCGACCAGGCCGCGGGTGGCGGGGCCGAGCGCGATGCACAGGACGACGACGTCGCTGCCGGCCAGCAGGCCGTCGAGGTCGGCGTACGGGACGGGGGCGTCGGCGTGCCGGCTGCGCGACCAGTACGTCACGTCGCAGCCGAACGCGGCGAACAGCCGGGCGGCGGCCGCGCCGACCGAGCCCATGCCGACCACGCCGACCCGCTTGCCGGCCAGCTCCTGGATGCCCAGGTCGGTCTGGGGCCACGCCCCGGCGCGGACGGCGGCGTCGGCCTGCACCGTGCCGCGCAGCATCGCGAGCACGGCCCCCACGCACCACTCCGAGACGCTCGTGGCGTTGGCGCCGGCACAGTTGGCCACCGGGACCCCGGCGCGGGCGCACGCGTCCGCGTCGACCTGGTCGTAGCCGACGCTCGGCTGCTGCACGAAGCAGACCCGCGGGCCCGGGTCGTCGACGCGCAGGTCCGGCGACCAGTCCGCGACGACGAGGTCGGCCTGCGGCAGCAGCGCCTCGACGGCCGCCTGCGTGCGCTCGGGCAGCGGCAGCAGCTCGAGGTCGAGCCCGCCGAACAGGTCCAGCACCCGGTCGCTCGGGACGGGCGGCAGGGCCAGCAGCGTGAACGCCACTCAGACGACCCGCGGGGTCGCGCCGCCGTCGGCCTCGAGCGGCAGGCCGAGCCGCTCCCAGGCGTCCATGCCGCCGGCCACGTTGCGGGCGTCGACGCCGTGCGCCCGCAGGAACGCCGTCGCCTGCGCGGAGCGGCCGCCGAGGTGGCAGACGACGTCGACCGGCTCGCCGACCGGCACCTCGGCCACCCGCGCCTGCAGCTGCGACAGCGGCAGGTGGACGGCGCCGGGCGCGTGGCCGGCCGCCCACTCGTGGGCCTCGCGGACGTCGAGCAGCAGGTGGCCGCCCGTCTCGCCGGGCTGGACGGTGGGGATCTGGTCGGGGTTCACACGGCGCATCCTCGCGCACCGGCGAGACTGCCGGCATGACGGACGACTACGACCTCGTCGTGCTGGGCGCGGGCGCCACCGGGCTGGGGGCCGCCCGCGAGGGGGTCCGCCGGGGCCGCTCGGTCGCCCTGGTCGAGGTGGACCGGCCCGGCGGCGACTGCACCCACTACGGCTGCGTGCCGAGCAAGGCCCTGCTGGAGACCGCCCGGCGGGTGCAGGCGGCCCGGGACGGCGAGCGGTACGGCTTCTCGGCACCGGTCGAGGTGGACTTCCCGCGGGTCATGGGCCGGGTGCGCGACGTGGTCGCGCAGATCGAGCGCGACGAGTCGCCGGAGCTGCTGGCCTCGCAGGGCATCGAGCTCGTGCCGGGGCGCGGCACGTTCACCTCGCCCACGACGCTCGAGGTCGGCGGGCGGGTGCTGCGCACGGAGCGGTTCGTCGTCGCCACCGGCTCCCGGGCTTCGGTGCCGCCCGTCGAGGGGCTGCGGGAGGTGCCGTACCTCGACAACCGGAGCGTGTGGGACCTGCAGGAGCTGCCCGCGCACCTGCTCGTGCTGGGCGGGGGGCCCATCGGGATCGAGCTGGCCCAGGCGTTCCGGCGGCTCGGGTCGCAGGTCACGGTGCTCGAGGGCGCCCCGACGGTGCTCTCGCGCGAGGAGCCGGAGGCGCAGGCGGCGGTCGCCGCCGTGCTGGAGCGCGAGGGGGTCGTGCTGCGCACCGGGGTGCAGGTCGTCCGGGTCTCCGCCGGCCCGGTGCTGCACCTGTCCGACGGCACGAGCGCGTCCGGCAGCCACCTGCTCGTCGCGGTCGGCCGGGAGCCGGTCACCGACGGGTACGGCCTGGAGGTCACCGGCGCGCAGGTCGACGACCGGCGGCGGGTCGTGGTCGACCGGCACCTGCGGGCCGCGAGGACCGTCTGGGCCGCCGGCGACTGCACCTCGCCGCTGCAGTTCACCCACGTCGGCTTCGAGCAGGGCCGGATCGCCGCCAAGAACGCGTTCGGCAACGCCCTGCCCGGCAGCCGGCTGGCCTGGGACGACCGGGTCGTGCCGTGGGTGACGTTCACCGAGCCCGAGGTCGCCCACGTCGGGCTCACCGAGGCGCAGGCGTACGCCCGGCACGGGCAGGCCGTGCTGGTGTCGTACGTGCCGGACACCGCCTCCGACCGGGCGCGCGCGGCGGGCGAGACGGACGGGTTCGTCAAGCTGCTCGCGCTGCCCGGCCGGCCCGGCGGGGCCGCGCTGTCGAAGGTGATCGGCATGACCGTCGTCGGGCCGATGGCCGGCGAGCAGATCGCCGAGGGCGCGCTGGCGATGCGGTCGGGGATGTACGCGTTCCGGCTCGCCCAGGTGGTCAAGGCCTACCCGACCTGGTCGATCGCGACCAGGGTGGCCGCGGCGCGGCTGTTCCGGTCGAAGGACGGCGAGCGGGCGCGGCCGGCCCGCGGCTGACGGGCTGGTGGCGCTGCTGTCCGTACGCCGCCCGCACCCGCACCCGTTGGTGATCTACGCCCTCCGGCCCGCGACACGCCGCACTCAAGGGCAGGAGGACGTAGATCAGCGCGGCGGCAGCCCGCCGCGGGGACGCGCTACTTGAGCAGCCGGCTCAGCCGCCGGTCGGCCAGCGGCTTGCCGCCCGTCTGGCAGGTCGGGCAGTACTGCAGGGCCTTGGTCGAGAACGACACCTCGCGCACCGTGTCGCCGCACCGGGGGCACGGCAGGCCGGCCCGCCCGTGCACGTTGAGCCCGCTCTTCTTCTCCGCCTTGAGCGCCCGGGCCGCCAGCCCCTCGGCGCGCCCGACGGCCTCGCGCAGCGTGTCGACGAGCACCGCGTGCAGCCGCTCCACGTCCGCCGGGGTCAGCGAGGCCGCGCTCTTGAACGGCGACATCCGCATCTCCCAGAGCACCTCGTCGCTGTACGCGTTGCCCACGCCCGCCAGCACGCTCTGGTCGGTCAGCACGCCCTTGACCTGGCCGCGGACCCCCGCGAGCAGGCCGGCGAGGACCTCCGCGGTGAAGGCGGGGTCGAGCGGGTCGATCCCGAGCCGGGCGACCCCGGGCACCAGGGCCGGGTCGCGGACGACGTACACCGCGAGCCGCTTCTGGGTGCCCTGCTCGGTCAGGTCGAAGCCCGAGCCGTCGTCGAGGTGCACACGCAGGCCGATCGGGCCCTTGCCGGGGCGGGGCGGCGCGGGCGGCAGCGACTCCTTCCACTGCAGCCAGCCGGCACGGGCGAGGTGGACCACCAGGTGCAGCCCGTCCACGTCGAGGTCGAGGAACTTGCCCCGCCGCACGGCCCCGGTGACCTGCAGTCCCGCCAGCGCGGTCGGCGGCGGGTCGTAGGTCTTCAGCACCTGGATGCCGACCACGTCGACGCGCGCGACGGTGCGGCCGACCGCGCGCGAGCGCAGGAAGGCGACGAGCGCTTCGACCTCGGGCAGCTCCGGCACGCCGCGACTCTCCTAGAACGCGTAGCGCACGCGCAACCAGGGGGTGCGCGCGGCGATGAGGTCGGTCAGCTCGCGCACGCGCTGGCCCTTGAAGCCGGTGCGGTAGCGGACGTTGGTCCCGCCGGTCTCGCTGCGCTTGGCCTCCTGGGTCGCCGGCGTCCACAGCAGCTCCTCGGCCTTCGGGTGCCAGCCGAGGTTGACCTGGTGCAGCGGCTCGTTGTGGGTCAGGAAGATCACCTCGGCGGCGGCCTGCGCCTGGAACGCGGGCCCGGTGGCGGCGGCGAGGTCGTCGAGCAGCGCCGCCCAGTCGGCGAGCCAGCCGTCGCGGACCACGACGGGCGAGAGGTTGACGTGCACCTCGTACCCGGCGGCCACGAAGTCGTCGATCGCCGCGAGGCGGTCGGCCACCCGCGAGGTGCGCACGTCGAGCAGGCGGCTGTCGCTGTCCGGCATCAGCGAGAAGCGCACCCGGGTGCGGCCCTGCGGGTCGAGGGAGAGCAGGTCGCGGTTGACGTACTTGGTGGCGAACGACGCCTTGGCGGTCGGCAGCCGGCGGAACAGCGCGACGAGGTCGTGCACGTTGTCCGACAGCCGGGCGTCGACCGAGCAGTCGCTGTTCTCGCCGATGTCGTAGACCCAGGCGGCCGGGTCGACCTGGTCGGGCACGGTCTTGACGCCCTGGCGGCCGACGTGGCGCTCGGTGTAGCGCAGGATCTGCTCGACGTTGGCGAACACGGTCACCGGGTTGGAGAACCCCTTGCGGCGCGGGACGTAGCAGTACGCGCAGGCCATCGCGCAGCCGTTGGCCGTCGACGGGGCGATGAAGTCGCTCGAGCGGCCGTTGGGGCGGGCCGCCAGCGACTTCTTGACCCCGAGCACCAGCGCCTCGGTCTTGATCCGCACCCAGCGGCGGACGTTGGCCTCGTCGCCGGCCAGCTCGGGGATGCGCCAGTGCGACGCGACCTCGACGAGCTCCGCGCCGGGCCAGCGCTCGAGCACCTGGCGGCCGCGCGGCAGCTCCGCCGCGGCGGCCTCGTAGTAGATCCTGCGGACGTCGAGGAGCGGCCGGGCCGCGGCGGTCGTCATCGCGGGGTCCAACCGCGGGCGGTGGTCTGCGCTTCCCGGTCCGGGGTAGGTTGTCGTCGTCCTGACGAGAAGGCCGACGACGACGAGGAACCGTGTCCACCGCGCTGCTCACCGACCGGTACGAGCTGACCATGCTCGACGCCGCCCTCGCCTCCGGCCTGGCCGGCCGGCGGGCGGTCTTCGAGGTCTTCGCCCGGCGGCTGCCGAAGGGCCGCCGCTTCGGCGTCGTCGCGGGCCAGGGCCGCCTCGCCCGGCTGCTGCGCGAGCTGCGCTACGTGCCGGAGGACATCGCGGCCCTGCGCGACGTGGTCCGCCCGCAGACGCGCGACTGGCTCACCGGTCGCCGGCCCGACGTGGCGGTGTCCGCGTACGCCGAGGGCTCGACGTACGCGCCGGACTCGCCGGTGCTCACGGTGGAGGGGGCGTTCGGCGACGGCCTGCTCATGGAGACGCTCGTGCTGTCGGTGCTCAACGCCGACAGCGCCGTCGCGTCCGCCGCGGCCCGGATGGTGCTCGCGGCCGGCGACCGGCCGCTGCTCGAGATGGGCGGGCGCCGCACCCACGAGCAGGCCGCGGTCTCGGCCGCGCGCGCGGCGTGGATCGCGGGCTTCTCCGCGACGAGCAACCTCGAGGCCGGGCGCCGGCACGGCATCCCGACCGTCGGCACCACCGCGCACGCCTTCGTCCTCGCCCACCCGACCGAGCGCGACGCGGTGGCCGCCCAGGTGGCCGCCCAGGGCGTCGGCACGACGGTGCTGGTCGACACCTACGACACCGAGCAGGGCATCCGCACGGCCGTGGAGGTCGCCGGCACCCAGCTCGGGGCGATCCGGCTCGACAGCGGCGACCCCGCCGTGGAGGCGCCCCGGGCCCGCGCCCTGCTCGACGCGCTCGGCGCCACCGGCACCCGCATCGTCGTCACGGGCGACCTCGACGAGCACGCCCTGGCCGCGCTCGCGTCCTGCCCGGTCGACCGCTACGGCGTGGGCACCTCGCTGGTGACCGGGTCCGGCGCGCCCACCGCCGGCTTCGTCTACAAGCTCGTCGCCATCGCGGAGTCCGACGAGCCCGGGGCGCCGATGCGGCCGGTGGCCAAGAGCAGCGCCGGCAAGTCCACCCGGGGCGCCCGCAAGTGGGCCTGGCGCACCCACGACGGCGACGGCAGGGTCAGCGGCGAGGTGCTGACGCTGTCTCCGGAGGGCCCGGCGGGCGCCACGGCGCTGCAGGGCCCGCTCACCACCTACGACGACGTGCAGGGGGCGCGCGACACCTGCGCGGCGGCGCTCGCCGCCCTGCCGCCCGCGGCCCGCCGGCTCGAGCCCGGCGAGGCCGCCTGGACCGCCCGGGTGGAGGACGCATGAGGACGCTGCTGGTGGTCGACGTGCAGGAGGACTTCTGCGAGGGCGGGTCGCTGGCCGTCGCCGGCGGGCGGGAGGTCGCCCGGCAGGTCGCGGAGCTGCTGCCGTCGTACGACCTGGTGGTGGCCAGCACCGACTGGCACGTCGACCCGGGGGACCACTTCTCCGACGAGCCCGACTTCGCGTCGACCTGGCCCGCGCACTGCGTGGTCGGGACGACCGGCAGCCGCCTGCAGGCGCCGCTGACCGAGGACCTGTTCGCCGGTGTGGTGCGCAAGGGCGAGCACGCCGCGGCCTACTCGGCCTTCGACGGGACCGTCGCCGGCGTGCCGCTCGCGGCCTGGCTGGCCGGGCGCGGGGTGCAGGAGCTCGACGTGTGCGGCATCGCCACCGACCACTGCGTGCGGGCCACCGCCCTGGACGCCCGCGCCGCCGGGCTCGGGGTCCGCCTGCTGCCCGGCCTGTGCGTCGGCGTCGCCCCCGCGACGACCGCCGCGGCCCTGCGGGAGATGGCCGCCGCCGGGGTGGCCGGAGCGGGGTGACCGGCGACGACGAGGACGGCTTCCTGGCGGGCTACGACCCGACGGCCTTCGCGCCCTTCGCGGTCACCGTCGACGTCGTCCTGCTGACGGTGCGCGAGGGGAGTCTCCAGGTCCTGCTCGTCGAGCGCGACACGCACCCGTTCCGGGGCGGGCTGGCCCTGCCGGGCGGCTTCGTGCGGCCCGACGAGGGCCTGGACGCCGCAGCGATCCGCCGGCTCGAGGCCGAGACCGGCCTGCGGCGCGACGTCGCGCACGTGGAGCAGCTCGGCGCGTTCGGCCGGCCCGACCGCGACCCCCGCATGCGGGTCGTGTCGGTGGCCTACCTGGTGTTCGCCGCCGACCTGCCCGCCCCGCGCCCCGGTCCGTCGACGCGGTCGGTCGGCTGGGTCCCGGTGGAGCGGGTCGACGAGCCCCGCCTCGCCTTCGACCACGACGTCGTGCTCGCGGCCGGCGTCGAGCGGGCCCGCGCCAAGCTCGAGTACTCGCCGTTCGCGACCGCGTTCTGCGCGGAGGAGTTCACCGTCGCCGAGCTGCGGCACGTCTACGAGGCCACCTGGGGCACCGCCCTGGACCCCCGCAACTTCCACCGCAAGGTCACCGGCACGTCCGGCTTCCTCGTCCCGGTCGGCCGCGGCAGCGCCCCCGGGCCGGGCGGCGGGCGGCCGGCCGCGCTGTTCCGGCGGGGGACGGCGGGCCTGCTCCACCCGGCGATGCTCCGGCCGCCGCGCGGCTAGCCGCTACTCCCGGCCCGGGGCCGGGGCGAACACCACGAGCACGCGCAGGCCGTCGCCGACCCCGTGGAAGTGGTGCGGGACCCCCCGCGGCACGTAGACCACCGAGCCCGCGACCAGCGGCCGGTCCTCGCCGTCCAGCGCGAGCACGGCGGAGCCCTCCAGCACCACGTACACCTCGTCCTGCGCGTGGGGGTCCTGGACGTCGGCGTAGCCCGCGTCCGCGGTGAACAGCCCGAGGGACAGGGCCGGGCCGCGGAGGAACTCGCGGTAGGCGGCGTCGCCCTGCTCCGGGAGCAGGGCGGCCAGGCCGGTGACGAGGGGCGCGGCGGTCATGCCGGGGAGCGTGCCGTGCTGACCGCTCGTCGTCGACCGTGTTCCACGTGGAGCATCAGCCGGCCTCGCGCAGCACCTGCTCCAGGGTGCGGGCGGGCCGGCCGGTCAGCCGCGGCACGTCGTCGCTCACCGTCGCCATCTCGCCGGCGGCCATCGCCAGGTAGGTGCTCACCCACGCCTCCACCTCCCAGTCCGGCGCCCCGTAGTGGGCCCGCGAGGCCCAGGCCTGCTCGACGGTCTCCCGCTCGTAGCGGAAGGGCCGGCCGGTGACGCGCCCGCAGGTCGCGGCCACCTCGTCGAGGGTGAGCGCCTGCGGCCCGGTCAGCTCGTACGTGCGCCCGGCGTGCCGCTCGGGTGCGCGCAGGACGGCCACCAGGCAGTCCGCGACGTCGTCGACCGCGACCGCGGCCACCCGGCCGTCGCCCGCCGGCCCGCGCAGCACCCCCTCGCCGTCGGCGAACTCCGGCAGCAGGTCGGCGTACAGCCCGTTGCGCAGGACCGTCGTGCGCATCCCGCTCGCCTGCAGGGCGTCCTCGGTCGCCGCGTGGTCGCGCGCGAGCGTGAACACCGCGGCCGGAGCGGCGCCGGTGAACGACGTGTAGACGACGTGCTCGACCCCGGCAGCGGCGGCCGCCGCCACGAAGGCGAGCTGCTGCTGCAGCCGGTCCGGCGCCTCGGCCGCCGACACCATCAGCAGGGTGGTGACCCCGGCGAGCGCCCGCCGGCAGGCGTCGCCGTCGGCGTACGGCGCGGCCACGACCTGCGCGCCCTCGACGCGGGGCGCCCGGGCGGGGTCGCGCACCAGCAGGCGGAGCGGCTGGCCCGCCAGGGCAGCCGCCGCGCGCGAGCCGAGACGGCCGGTGGACCCCGTGAGCGCGAGCACCCCCCGACGCTACCCACCGGGGGGCCGCCGGTGACCTGCGACACGGCGGGGGGCACCATGCCCGGACACCCCCACCCCGCAGGAGGAGCCGCATGAGCGTCCTGGACCACTTCTCGCTCGAGGGCAAGGTCGCGATCGTGACCGGCGCCTCCTCCGGGCTCGGCGTCGCCTTCGCACAGGCCCTGGCCGAGGCCGGCGCGGACGTGGCGCTCGGCGCCCGCCGGGTGGACCGGCTCGGCGAGACCAGCGCGCTGGTGGAGGCCGCGGGCCGCCGCGCGCTGTCCGTCGGCACCGACGTGGCCAAGCCCGAGGACTGCCAGGGGCTCGTCGACGCGACGATGGCGGAGTTCGGCCGGGTCGACGTCCTGGTCAACAACGCCGGCATCGGCACCGCCGTCCCGGCGACCCGCGAGAGCGTCGAGCAGTTCCGCCAGGTGATCGACGTCAACCTCAACGGCTGCTACTGGATGGCCCAGGCGTGCGGCCGGGTGATGGGCCGGGGCAGCAGCATCATCAACATCAGCAGCGTCCTCGGCCTCACCACGGCGGGGCTGCCCCAGGCGGCGTACGCGGCGAGCAAGGCCGGTCTCATCGGCCTCACCCGCGACCTCGCCCAGCAGTGGAGCGGGCGCAAGGGCATCCGCGTCAACGCGCTCGCGCCCGGCTTCTTCGTCTCCGAGATGACCGACCAGTACCCCGACGGCTACCTCGACCTGATGATGCAGCGCGTGCCGCTGGGCCGGAAGGGCGAGCCGGAGGAGCTGGCCGCGGCCCTGGTCTTCCTGGCCAGCGCCGCGGGCGGCTACGTCACCGGGCAGACCCTCGCGGTGGACGGCGGCATGACCGTCACCTGACGGCGCGCGGCACCCGTTCGGGTGGAGCTCGTCCGGGTGCTGCAGGTGCGCCCGGACCGGGTCGATGAGGGGGGACCTGCCCGTCGACGGACCGACGGCCCGCACCCCGACGGAGCGACACCGTGCGCCGCACCCCCTGCCTGCTGGCCCTCGCCCTGGGCGTCGGCGTCCTCGCCGGTGCCGCTCCCGCGGGGGCCAGCGCGAGCACGAGCACGGTCACCGGGACCGTCCGGGAGGTCGTGGTCGAGCACCGCGGCCAGCACGGCCCCGCCGACGTCCGCAAGGTCCTCGTGCAGGACGGGCGCACCGTCGCCCTGCCGGCCGGGGCGCTGGCGGGCCACGCCGCGGGCGACACCGTCCAGGTGGTCCTGCAGACCGGCACGGGCGGGGTCGCGTCGGTGACCCGCAGCCGGGTCGTGGTGCGGGCGCCCGCCAGGGGCGAGGGCACCGCCGCCGCCGTCGCCCCGTCCACCACCGATCGCGCGCTGCACGAGGTCTACCTCGCCGTGGTCGACCCGCAGGGCAAGGGCCGGGCCCTGACGCAGGACGCGGCCACCCGGGCCACCGCCCTCGTCCGGCAGGCCTCGGACTACTGGAGCAGCCAGACCGGCGGGCAGGTCCGCTTCGAGGTCGCGCAGACCCTGAGCCCGTACACCTCCGCCTTCGCGTGCGGGCCGGACAGCACCACCCTCATGTGGAACGAGGCGCTCGACCGCTTCGACGCGCAGTCCGGGAGGCGCGACACGGCGTTCGGCGTCGACAAGCACCTGCTGGTCGTGCTGCCCGACGGCGCGGAGGTCGACGGCTGCGCGTACGGCCTCGGGACCATCGGCGGGCTGCACCAGGCCAGCAACGCGGTCCTGCTCAGCGACAGCAACCCGTCGCTGTACGCCCACGAGCTCGGCCACAACCTCGGCCTGGACCACAGCAACGCCCTGCACTGCGACACCCCGGACGCGGTGCCCACCTCGACCGCCGGCTACCGGACGTCCTGGCCGAGCCGGTGCCACGGCGAGGAGTACGGGGACCTGCTCGACGTCATGGGCTACAGCGGGCACGGGTTCGGCGAGGGCAGCCTCAACGGCGTGCACCTCGACCAGATGCGCCTGTCGTCGAGCCGGGTCAGGACGATCACCGGCAACGCGACGACCAGCGTCCCGCTGGTGCCGCTGTCGGCGACCGGCCCCGGCCTCAAGACCGTCGTCGTGACCGACTCCCGCGGCACCCGCTACTCCGCGGAGTACCGGACCCGCACCGGCCGGGACGCCCTCACCCAGCAGCTCGACCTCGGCGACGGCCCGCCCGACCTCGGCGTGCGCATCCTGCGCACGGACCCGGCCCGGCCCGCCGGGTCGTACGTGCTCGACGCCTCGCCGACGGGTCCCCGGGAGGACTACCGCAACGCCCTGCGGGTCGGCGGCACGTTCCGGACCGTCACGGGCACCGTGACCTTCTCGGTGACCTCGGCCGGCGCCTCCGGGGCGACCCTCACGGTCACGCGCGCCGTGCCGCCGGCCACCGCGACGGCGTCGGTCCCCGCCCGGGCCGCCGCCGGGGCCGCCGTCACCGCGACCACCCGGCTCACGGACGCGCGCGGCGCCGGGGTCGCCTCCTGGCCCGTCACGCTGCAGGTGCGGCCGAAGGGCTCCACGGCGTGGGTCACCGCCGCCACGGCGCGGACCGGCAGCACCGGGACGGCGACGTTCTCGTACACCAACGGGACGACCGGGACCTACCGCGTCGTCACGAAGGCCGCCGCCGGGGCGCCGGCGCGGACCAGCGCGGGCGCGGTCACGACCTCCTACGCCACCCCGCGGTTGACCGCTCCCCCGAGCACGGTGCGGGCGGGCGCCCGCGTCGCCACGACCGGGACGCTCAAGGGCCTGCCCGGCCGCCAGGTCGACCTGCAGGCCCGGCTGGGCACGGGCTCCTGGGCCACGGTGGGACGGGCGACCCGGGACGGCTCGACCTTCACCGCGTCGTACCGGCCGAGCGCGCGGGGCACCTGGCAGCTGCGCTACCGGGCCCGGGCCGACGGGAACGGCCGCTACGAGGCCGGCTACAGCCCCGTCAGGACGGTGGTCGTCCAGTAGGCCGGACCGGTCTCGGCGACCAGCACCCGCCGCCGGCCCGCTCCCGTCACCCGGGGGGCGCCTGCGCGACGAGGCGGTAGCCCATGCCGCGGACGCTGGCGATCCGCTCGCGGCCCAGCTTCCTGCGCAGGTAGCCGACGTACACCTCGACCACGTTGGACCCGGGGTCGTAGTCGTAGCCCCACACCTGCTCGAGCAGCTGGGTGCGGCTCAGGACCTGGTCGGGGTGGCGGAACAGCACCTCCGCGCGCCCGAACTCCCGGGCGCTGAGGTCGACCGACCGGCCGTCGACCAGCGCCCGCCGGGTGCGCAGGTCGAGCACCACGCCGGCCACCTCGAGCACGGCGGCCTGCGGCGCCGGGCGGTCCTGCCGCAGGCGGGCCCGGACCCGGGCCAGCAGCTCCTCGAAGCTGAAGGGCTTGGTCATGTAGTCGTCGGCGCCGCTGTCCAGCCCGGCCACGGTGTCGGCGACCGCGTCGCGCGCCGTCAGCAGGATGACCGGCACGAAGCGCTCGGTGCGCCGCAGCTCGCGCAGCACGTCGGGCCCGTCCCCGTCCGGCAGCCCGCGGTCCAGCACCACCAGGTCGGGGTCGGTGCGGACCAGGGCCAGCGCCTCGGCGACGTCCTGCGCCACGTCGACCGCGAACCCCTGCGCGGTGAGCCCCTTGCGCAGGAACGCCGCGATCCGCGGCTCGTCCTCGACGACCAGGATGCGGGTCACGCGGCCCTCCCCCTCGGCGCCGGCCCGTCCACGGGCAGCGCGAGCGTGAACAGCGCGCCCGCGCCCGGCCGGCTGCGCAGCTCGACCCGGCCGCCGTGCGCCTCCGCGATGGCGCGGACGATCGACAGGCCGAGCCCGGCCCCGTCGCGATGGCGGTCGCCCCGGGCCCGGACGAACCGCTCGAACACCCTCTCCTGCTCCTGCTCGGACACCCCGGGCCCGCTGTCGCGCACCCACAGGCGCAGCTCGCCGCCCTCGACGCAGGACCCCAGGGCGATCTCGTCGCCGGGCCCTGTGTGCTGCACGGCGTTCTGCGCGAGCTGCACCACCGCCTGGGTGAGCCGCTGCCGGTCGGCGAGCGCGAGGCCCTCGGCCCGGCTCTCGAGCACCCACGCGCGCTCGCCCAGCTTGGCCGTCTTGGCCGCCAGCTCGTCGGTCAGCACGTCGAGGTCGACGGGCTCGAGCTCGAGGAAGTCGGGCTTCTCGGCCTTGGCGAGCAGCAGCAGGTCGTTGACCATCCGGCTCATCCGGGTGAGCTCGTCGAGCACGATCGCGACCGTCTCCTGCTTCTCGGCCGGGTCGTCGCCCAGGAGCTCGAGGTGGCCGCGGGCGATCGTGATCGGGGTGCGCAGCTCGTGGCCGGCGTCGTCGAGGAAGCGCCGCTGCCCCTCGAAGGACTCCTCGAGGCGGTCGAGCATGGCGTTGAACGTCGACGCCAGCTCCGCGATCTCGTCGCTGCCCTCGACCTCGATGCGCCGCCGCAGGTCCTCCTCGCCGATCGCCCGGGCGGTGCGGGTCACCCGGCGCACCGGCCGCAGGACGCTCTCGGCCAGCCCCCAGGCCAGCGCCGAGCCGGCCAGGAGCACGGCCAGGCCGACGCCCCCGACGGCGGTGAGCGGGGCGTGGAGCTGCGCGGTGGAACGGTCGCGGAAGATCGCGACCACGAACACGCCGCGCACGACGCCCTCGGCCCGCAGCGGCACGGCGAGGTACTCCACGCGGCCCGCCGGGGTCTGCGCGCTGCCGCGGTCGGGCTGCTCGACGGCGCCCCAGCGCGCGACCAGGGCGGGGTCCTGGTCGAGCCGGTAGTCCACGACCGTGGCGGTCCGGGTGTACGGGCGACCCGCGACGAAGGTCAGCAGGGCCTCGTTGCGCGCGGGGACGTTGCGCGACAGCGCCACGTCGAAGATCCGGACGACGTCGGGGCCGAACGGCTGCGAGGTCGCCGGGTCGACGCCGCGGGCGAGCTCGCGCAGCTCGTCGGCCTCCTGCACCAGCTCGCTGCTGATCCGCTGGTCGAGCTGGGTGAGCAGCACCTCGCGGGCCACCAGGACCGAGGTCGCGGTGGCCAGCGTCAGCAGCCCGACGTACGACAGCAGGATCCGGGAGCGGACGCTGCGCAGGCGGGTCCGGAGGGGCGGGTCCGGAGGGGCAGGTGCGGCGGGCTCAGTCGTCGTCGTCGTCGTCATCGCCGTCGTCGCCGTCGTCGCCGTCGTCGCCGCCGTCGTCATCACCCTCCCCGTCGTCGTCGACCGTGCGCGGGGCGGCGGGCACCGGAGCGGGGGGCACGAGCCGCGCGCCGCCGCCGGTCGTGGGGGACGGCGTCGCGGACGGTACCGCGGAGGACGGCGCCGAGGAGGGCGCGGGCGAGGACGGGGACGGCGGCCCGGGCGGGAGGTCGATGACCCGCACGCTCCCGCTGCCGCCGCCCGTCGAGGCGCTGGTCATCGCCCGCGCGAGCCCGACGGCGGACAGCAGCAGGAGCAGGACGGCCAGCGCGACCGCGGCGGCGCGCGCCGCGGGCCGCCGCAGGACGCCGGCCGGGCCGGACCGCTCCGTGGTCGCCATGCCGCCCTCCTCCGGCGCACCCCCGCGCCCTGCGCCACCCTGCCCCCGCCCGGTGAGCCGGGCCTGTGCCGCGGGTGAGAGCCCTCTCATCCACGGCGCGTCCGCAGGACGCCCCCGTCAGCGCGAGGGCCCGGGCCCCGACTGAGCCGGACGGGTCGAGTTGCGGCGGGGGCGCCCTCGGTCCACCCCCCTTCCGCTAGGTTCGGGCCCGAGCACCCGGGTCGTCGAGGAGGTCGCGTGCCACGCCTGCCGGACTCGGGGGCCTTCACCGATCTGGCCGCCCGCCTGCGCGGGCTGTCGACGACGGTCGCCGGCCAGCGGAGCCTGGCGTCGACCACGAAGCAGGCCACGGTCTGGGTGTCGCCGGCGGCCGACCGGGCCCGCTCCCGGTGGTCCAGGGCGGACGGTCACGCGGGCACGGCGGCGGACGAGCTGCGGGCGGCGGCGGGCCACCTGGACCGGCTCGCCTCGGCCGTCGACGAGCTGCGGGCGCTGATGGCGGCGGCGCGGCGGCGTGCCCAGGAGGAGCTGCAGGACGCCGCGCGGTCGGCCGCGTCCGGGGGGCAGGGCCTGCCGCAGGGCGTGGTCCAGGCCGAGCTGCGCGGGCTCCCGCCGGCGGAGGACCCGTACTGGTCCACGCAGGTCGCGGTGCCCTCGGCGCCGGTCCCGCCCCTGCCCGGTGTCCGCGGACCCGGTGACCCCGGTCCGACGGCCCCGCCCGGGGTGGTCGTCACGACCCCGGCCGACACGCGCGCCCTCGCCGGGGTCTGGCACACCGCCGGGCTGCAGGTCGGCACGGGCCGCGCGTCCGCGGCCACGTCCGCCTCGGCCCTCCCGCTCCCGACGCTGGACGCCTACTCCCTGCCCGGGGGGCGCACCGGGACGCTCCTCGAGGCGGTGCTGGGCCCGGCCGGGCACGCCGCCCGTGCGGCGACGGCGTACGAGTCCGCGTCCGAGGAGGCCGTGGCCGCCGCCAACGCGATCGACGGCCTGGGGCTGGTGCCGATGGGGGCGGTCGGCACGGGCGAGAGCGCGGCGCAGACGCTGCTCGACGCGTTCGCCGCCTTGGACACGGCGGCGCAGGGCGGCGAGCCGGACGGGGTGGTCAGCCTGGAGGACCTGCAGGCTGCGGCTGCCGACGAGGGCCTGTCGGCCCAGGTCCGGGCCGCGGCGCAGCAGATGCTCGACGACCCGGAGCTGTTCGGGCTCGTGCAGGACATGGACGAGGGCGCGACCCCGGGGCTGCGCGACGGGAAGATCCGGGCGGCCGCGCTCGCGGACTTCGTCGGGGTGCGGGCGGCGACCGAGACCGTGTACGACGCGTTCGCGCGGCTGGTCCGGCTGTCCGGCTCGACGCAGGACGTGGTCACGGTCGAGGGGCTGGCGCGGGCCGCGGAGGACCCGACCGTGCCCCGGGACGTCCGGGACGCCGCGCGGTGGCTGCTGGCGCACCCGCAGGCGGTCCGCGTGCTGGGGACGCCGCCCTCGGCCTCCGGCACGACCGACTTCCACCCGACGCTGTTCACCCGCGACGACGCCATCCGGGTCCTCGTCAACGGGCACGCCTTCGACGGCCGCCCCGCCGACGCCCAGCGGTTCCTCGACACGCTCCCCCTCGCCGAGGACGGCGGCCGCGGCTACCCGCTCGGGCACATCACCGACAAGGGCGCGCAGTCCCTCGCGAACGCCGCGCTGATCGCGGCCCGCGGCGACCTGAGCGAGCAGGTCAGCGCCATCGCGCACCTCCCCGAGACCGACGGCGGGGTCCGCAACGCCCTCATCAGCGCCATGTACGCCCGCATGGGCGCGCAGATGGACGTCGTCGCAAACGGCGACCTCCCGGCCGGCGAGCTGCTCGCGGACCCGACCCGGCCCGGGCACAGCGGCGCCAACTGGATGGTGATCGCGCCGTGGGCCTCGAACGGCGTCCGCGACCCGATCACCGGGCGCTTCCGGGCCGCCGGGGTGGTCCCCGCGCCGTACGGAGCGAGGCAGGCCGCCGCCGACGGCAACCAGTGGATCTTCAACGACATCGGCGGGCGCTACGCGGCGTTCCTGGAGATGTACCAGGACGGCGGGCGCCCGGACGCGGCCCAGCTGGAGAGGTTCTTCGACCGCGGCTTCCAGGACGGGGACGCGCAGATCCGCTCGGCGTTCGCGGCCTACGCGGAGGTGCCCGTGACGCAGGACCCGGTCCGGCGCCAGCAGCTGATGTACCAGGGCAACGTCCTGATCGCCGTGCACGAGCAGGCCGGCGCCCAGCCGTGGCTGGAGCGCGTCTCGGTCGGCCCGGACGCGATCGCCACCGAGTTCGTCGAGCTCGAGATCGGCAGCCGGACCGTCCAGGTCAACCGGGACCTCAGCGAGCTCGACACCCCGAACAACCTCCTGGTCGGCAGGCCGCTCCTCGACCTGGACCCGGGTGCGGCCGACCCGCACGTGCTCGCACCGAACGCGCTCGCCGGGGTCAGCCTCGGGCACATCGACGGGGTCCAGGACCTGGACAGCGCGTTCCCGCTCACGCTGGCCGAGATGGCCGAGCGCGGCGGCACCAGCACCAGGCCCGTGCTGGTCCCCGGCTCGCCCTTCCCGGCCCAGATGCCCGTGGCCGCCGACCCGGACAGCCGCACCGGCACGGCGGCACCCGCCTGGACCGACCGCGACGAGCGGATGTGGACGATCGTCAAGCTCTTCGAGCAGACCCACACCGAGGCGGCCCTGTACGACACCAGCGGCATCTTCGTCGGCTTCGACCAGCCCCTCAACGGCTGGCTCGACCCGGCGACCGGGCTGCGACCGTGAGGCGGTCCTCGGCGGTCGCGGTCGCGGTCGCCGCAGCACTGATCGGAGGATGTGGCGTGCCGGTGGACCAGGGGTCCGGCGAGGTCGACGACGAGAGCCTGTCGGAGCGGATCACGGAGGTCTCCGACGCGGTCCACGGGGCGATGGGCGTGACCGACAGCCGGGTCGCCTTCGAGTACGAGCGCACCAGCGCCGACAGCTGCGCCCTCGAGCTCGGGCTGGAGCGGGGCCTGGGCCCCGGCCAGGCCTGGTACGCCCGTCGGGCCTACGCGCTCGGCCCGGGCACCTACGACTACGACGCCCTGCTCGAGGCCGCCGCCGCGCACTTCCGGTCGGACGGCTGGGAGACGCAGACCTACCGCAGGAGCGTCTCGCTGCGCGCGCTGACCGCGCGCAAGGGGGACGTGGGCGTGGTCGTGACGGTGCCGCCGGTGAACGTGACGGTCTCCGCCGGCCCCTGCGGCCCGAGCTCGTCGCGGGTCAGCCACGCGTTCCGGCCCGACCCCGGCTGAGTGACCCGGACGCGCCGAGGGCGGCCCCGCTGCGGGGCCGCCCTCGGTCTGCGTCAGGAGAGCGTCAGCCGGCCTGCATGATGTCGCGGGTGATGACGTCGACCTTGGAGCGGAGCGCCTCGAGCTGGCTCTGCAGCTCGAGGAGCGCCGCGTTGCTCGCGGCCCACACGGGCCCGCGGAACTCGGTCGCGGCGCGGCCGTCCCACGTGTCGGGGTTGGACAGCTTGGTCGCGTAGGTGCGCAGCCGGTCGAGGTCGGCGGACAGGTTGCCGGACAGGATCGTCGCCATCTGCTGGACGGCCGCCTCGGCCTCGGGGCTGCTGACGGTACGGACTTCGGAGACCACTGGTCTGCCTCTCGGTAGGGGGGACGGGGCTAGTTGCCGGCCGCGGCGATGCCGCGGTTGACGCTGGCGATGGCCTCCTGCAGCTCGGACAGCTGCGTGAGCATCGTGCTCAGCGCGGTCTCGACGCCCGGCCAGACGGAGCCGCTGAACTGGCTGGCGAGGCCGCCGTCCCAGTTCTGCTTGTCGGACAGGACCGTCCCCTGCTCGCGCAGGCGGGACACGGTGCCCGTCAGCTCACCGGTGATGAGGTTGGCCATGTCCCGGGCCGTCTGGTGCGCCTCAGGGGTCGTGACCGTGCGCTGCGACATCGAGTCGGTCCTTTCCGAGCAGGTCGAGTGGGACCTGCACCCTAGAGGCCGGGGCACCCCACCGTGGCCGCGATCGCTAGGCCGGAAGGGGGACCTGCACGGGGACGATCTCCCCACGCAGGACGAACAGGCCGCGACCGGGCGGGTAGGCGCCGCCGGTGCTCCGGGGGAGCCGCACGGACAGCAGGTCGCCGTCGAGGGCGCTGCCGGGCGTGAGCAGCAGGCCGCACCGGGACTTGCGGACGTCGGTCACGAAGCCCCGGTACACGTTGGTCAGCTCCTCGGTCGTGCCGCCGACGAGCACCGCCCCGCCGCCGTCGCGCGCGGAGCGCAGGAACCGGGTGAGCGGCTCGGCCAGGGGGGACTCGCCGAGGAGCTCGGCGTCGTCGGCCACGACGACCACGGGGCCGTCCGACGCCGCGACCAGCGCGTCGAGCTCGCCCGCCGAGGCGGTCGCGTCGAGGACCCCGAGCACGCCCGGGCGTCCCTCGAGGTCGCGCAGGGGCGACCTGCGGGGCAGGACGACGACCAGGGCGGCGCCGCGGCGCAGGGCGGACTCGGACATGGCGAGCAGGGCGGTGCTCCGCCCCGAGCGGGGCGGGCCGCCGACGACCAGGCCGGGGCCCTCCAGGGCGACGTCCACCTCGACGCGGCCGAGCTCGTCGCCCCCGACGCCGACCAGGACGGTGGTGGGCGTGCCCGGGGTGCGGTCGCCGTCGAGGCGCTCCGCCTCGGCCACCGAGAGTCGCCGCGGGAGCGCGTCGACCCGGAAGGGCCGGGCCTGCCGGGGCAGTCCCCGGTCGCGCTCCTGCGCCTGCCGGGCGAGCGACTGCAGCGCCTCCACCTGGGCGGGACCGGCGGCGTCGGCGTCCAGGAGCGCGACCTGCGTCTCCACCAGGTCGTCGCCCCGGAACATCCGCCCCGGCGGCACGTGGTCCGGGACGGCCCGGACCGCCATCCCGAGCAGGCCGTAGTCGTTGCGGTCCGCGAGCCGCAGGACGGCGCGGTCCTCGACCGCGCCGCTGAGCCGGCCCACGAGCCCGCTCCGGTCCGCCGTGATCACGATGCGCAGCCCGACCCCGGGCCCCTCCCGCAGCAGCCGGAGCAGCGCGTCGAGCAGACGCCCCCCGTCGAGGTCCTGGAACTCCTGGACGTAGCCCTCCCAGCGGTCCAGCAGCAGGACCAGGTACGGCAGCCGCTTGCCCGGAGCGGCCGCCGCGCGCTGCTCGCGCAGGTCCGCGTAGCCCGCCCCGGCGAGCCGCTCCTGCCGCCGGGTGACCTCCTCGGACAGCCGCTCGAGCAGCCGGCCCAGGCGGTCGGTCTGCTCGCGGGTGACCACCGCCCCGACGTGCGGCAGCGCCACGAGGGGCAGGAGCGCGCCGTTGCCGCAGTCGATCCCGTACACGTGGACGTCGGCGCTGCTGGTGCCGCGGGCGGCGGCACCGGCGAGCGTGCGCAGGAGCGTGGACCGGCCGCTGCGGGGGCTCCCGCACACCAGGAGGTGCCCGCCGCACTCCAGGTCGAGCACGGCCGGTGCCTGCGCCTGGTCCGCGGGCCGGTCCTGCAGCCCGAACGGCAGCACCAGGTCGGGGTGGTGCCCGAGAGCCTCGAGGGTCAGCGCGTCGGGCAGGGCGGGGAGCCACGGCCGGGTGACGGGGGCGAGCGCGGTGCGGTCGGCGGCGGCCACGACCGCGTCGACGAGGTCGGCGAGGTCGGTGCGCTCGTCGTCCGCGACGGCCTGCGGCGCCCGGACCGGCAGGGCGTGCCCCAGCCGCGCGAGGGGGACCTCGAGGACCTGCGGCCCGACGGACGTGGTCGCCCCGGGGCGGCGCCCGCCGACGCGGGCCGCCTGGAACGCGGTGAGGGACGCGTGCCCGGTCCGGACGTAGCCCCGGCCCGGCGTCGCCCGCGACACGCGGGCCGCGTCCGGCGCGTCGATCACGTCGCTGCTCTCGGACGGGTCGGTGACCCGCAGCGCGACCCGCAGGTTGGTGTTGGCGCGGATCTCCGGGCTGACCACCCCGCCGGGGCGCTGGGTCGCGAGGACGAGGTGCACCCCGAGGGAGCGGCCGCGCTGCGCGATGCCGACCAGGCCGCGGACGAAGTCGGGGAGCTCCTCCACCAAGGACGCGAACTCGTCGATGACGATCACCAGCCGGGGCAGGGCCTCGGCGTCGAGGCCGGCGTCGAGCGCGTCCCCGTGGTCCTCGACGTCCTTGCTGCCGCTAGCCGCGAGGACGGTCTCGCGGCGCTTGAGCTCGGCGGTGAGCGAGGCCAGGGCGCGCTCGGTCAGGTGGCCGTCGAGGTCGGTGACCATGCCGACCGTGTGGGGGAGCCGGGCGCAGTCCTTGAACGCGGCGCCGCCCTTGTAGTCGACGAGCACGAACGTGAGGGCGTCCGGCCGGTTCGCGACCGCGAGCGACGCGATCATGGTCTGCAGCAGCTCGGACTTGCCCGCGCCGGTCGTGCCGGCGACGAGCGCGTGCGGCCCGTCGGTGCGCAGGTCCACCGCGAACGGGCCCTCCACGGACCTGCCGAGCAGGGCCCTGGTGCTGCGGCCGCCCTCGGCCCAGCCGCGGCGGACGCCGTCCGCGTCCGGCGGGTCCAGGCCGAGCTCGGCGAGCAGGCGCAGCCCGGTCGGCAGCCCGGCGGACTCGTCGTCGCGGCTGGTGTCGCGCAGGGGGGCGAGCGCCCGCGCGACCCGGAGCGCCCACGCCGGCGTCACGCCGTCCGGGCGGGCGTCGCGGTGGACCTCGCCGCCGGTCGTCCCGACGGTGGCGCTGCCGTCCGGGTCGAGGGCGACGACCGCCCGGCACTCCTCCGGCAGCAGGCGCTCCTGCAGGTCGAGGCAGACGGCGTGGACGCCGACCGCCGGCCCGTCCTGCAGCACCTGCGGCATGCCCGTCAGCCCGCGCAGCGACCGGGCGCCGTCCAGGACGACGAGGACCCGCTCGCCGACGACCTGCCGCTCGCCCGCCCGGGCGTCGGCGGCGGCGCGGGTGCGGGCGGTGACGAGCGCGACCAGCTCGGTGAGGCGCGCGGCGACCCCGGTCCGGTCCGCACCGACGAGCAGGGGGGCGGCGGGGTCGTCCGACAGCCGGGCGTGCGGCAGCCACCGGAGCCAGTCCCAGTCGTCCTGCGCCCCGTCGTCCGCGGTGAGCACGCAGACCTTCACGTCCCGCGGGCTGTGCAGGACGGCGACCTGCCCGACGAGCCAGCGCGCCGACGCCATCAGCGGCCCGCGGGGACCGGCGACCCCGACGACGCCCAGGTCCGCGAGGGGCAGGACGACGGGGACGGCCGGCATGACCCGCGGGGGCGCGCCGTCCGGCGCGGACCGGTCCACCACCTGCACCCGGGACGGCTGGTCGGCGAGCCCGACCCGCAGGGCGAGCAGGTCGTCGTCGTCGACGCGGCGCTCCCACAGCCGCCGGCGCGGCCCCGCCGCCTGCAGCAGGACCTCCGACGGCCCGGGCGCGGCCGCGAGGAGCGCGTCCCGCTCCGTGGTGACCGCGGCCTCGATCTCCGCCTCGGCCGCGGCGAGCTCCGCGGCGTACTCCCCGGCGACCCTGCGGCCGCGCTTGCGGTTGTGCCGCCGGTCCCCGACGTAGTTGCCGATGATCATGATCGGCGACAGGAGCGTGAACAGCAGGAAGCGGGGCTGGGACAGGGCGAGCGCCAGCGTCACGCCGAAGACGATCGGGGCGATGACGGTGACGACCTGGAACCGCGGGCCCTCCTGCTCGGTCGGCTCGTTGGGCAGCGTGATCCGCCGGGCGCGCGCGGCGGGCCGGATCCTGGGCGGGCGGTTGTAGGCCAGGCCGCCGGCCCGGTCACCGCTCACGGCCGCGTCCGGGGCGCTGGCCGGCTCGAGCCGGAACTCCGACCGCCCGACCCGCAGGCGCGCGCCCGCCCCCAGCTCGGCGCGGCCCGCGACCGGCTCGCCGTCGACCCGGGCCCCGCCGCCGAGGTCCTCCACCTCCGCGCGGCCCGACCCCAGCGCCAGCAGGACGTGCTCCCGGTCCACCGTCGGGTCGGCGAGCGTCACCTCCGCCGAGCTCCCGCGCCCGACGACGCTCACGCCGTCGGGCAGCAGGTGCACGTCGCCGGCGTCGGGGCCGGCGAGCACGTGGACCTCCCACCGGGTCGGCCCGGTGCCGGCCGGGGGCCCGTCCCCGTCCGCGTCCCCGTCGTGGCCGAGCCGCACGACGTCGCCGTCGACCAGCCCGCTGTCCTCCACGGCGACGGACGGCGCGAGCACGACGCCGCGCCGGCGCAGCACGGGGACGGCCGGCGCCGTCGCGGTCGCGCTGCGCCCGTCCCGGCGGGCCGCGGCCCGGGCGAGCAGGCTCACCGGCGGGGCCGCCGCGCCCGGCGACGGGCCCGCACCGGACAGCGCCCCCGCGAGGTCCGCGACCGTGGCACCCGGCTCCAGGACCACGACGACGTCCCGCGCGCCCCCGGGACCGCCCACGGTCAGGCGCAGCTGCACCGGTCCTCCGCCCGCCCGCCCGTCCGGTCGGGCCTGTGGACGGCGAGCGTACGGCCGCCCGCAGCAGCCCGGTCGGCAGACGAGTGGCGCGTCCGGGTGAACGTCCGGCGTCCCCCCTGCGGACCGGTCCCAGCGCCCGGCAGGTCCCGTAGCCTCCCGGCCAGATCCTCCCCCCGGCCCTCTCCCCGCCCCGGCCGCTGCCTCCCGTCGACCGCTCCCTCCCCTCGACCGCTCCCTCCCCTCGACCGCTGGAGCCCCGTTGTCCGCCCCGACGTCCGACGCCGGGCCGACCGCGTCCCGCCGGGGACGCGGCTCTGCCCCTGCGCCTCCCGCAGCCCCTCGCCTGCCCCAGCCGCAGCGGCAGCGCCGCCTGGGTCTGGCCGCCCTCGCGGTCGTCCTCGTCGTCGGCTTCGGCGCGCTCGCGGGCGCCCTCGTGCTGCGCAGCGGCGACCGCGTCTCGGTCGTCTCCGTCGTCCGCCCGGTCGCGGGCGGGGTGCAGATCCAGCGCGCCGACCTGGGCGTCGTCGACGTCGCCGTCGAGGGCATCCCGACGGTCCCCGCCGCGCAGCTCCCGTCGCTGGTGGGCCGCTACGCGGTCGTCCCCCTGATCTCCGGCACCATCCTGTCGCCCGTCGCCACCACCGACCAGGCCCGCCCGGGACCGGGGCAGGCGGTCGTCGGCCTGCAGCTCGCGCCCGGTCGCCTGCCCGCCGACGGGGTCCGGTCCGGCGACGTCCTGCGCCTGGTGCGGATCGCCGGCGACGCCCAGGCGCTCGAGGCCGGGGCGGACCCGGTGGTCGTCCCGCGCGCGACGGTGATCGTCGCCGACGCCGACGGGGTCAGCGGCGCCACCGCCGTGACGGTGCTCGTGGACGAGGCGCAGGCGACGGCCCTGACCGTCGCCAGCGCCCGGGGCGAGGTCGCCGCCGCACGCGTGGAGAAGGCCGCCGGGTGAGCCTGGTCGCGCTCGCCGCCGACAAGGGCTCCCCGGGGGTCACGACCGCGGCCGTCGCCCTCGCCGCCGTCTGGCCGCGCCCCGCCCTCGTCGCGGAGTGCGACCCGTCCGGCGGTGACCTGGCGATGCGCCTGCACGCCCCGGACGGCGCCCCGCTGCGCCCGGACCGCGGCCTGCTGTCCTACGCCGCGGCGGTCCGGCGCGGCGCCGCGCCCCTGCATGACCACCTGCAGGAGGCCGACGGCGGGCTCGGGGTCCTGCTCGGGCTGCAGACCGCGGAGCAGGCCGCCGGGCTGGCCGGCCTGTGGCCCGGCATCGCGGCCGGCCTGGCGCAGGAGCGGTCCGCCGACGTGGTCGCCGACTGCGGCCGGCTCGGCGCGGGCACGCCCGTCGTCGACGTGCTCCGCCGGGCCGACCTGGTGCTGCTGCTCACCCGCCCCGCCCTCGACGCGGTCGTGCACCTGCGGGACCGGCTCGCGGTGCTGCTCCCGCAGCTCGCCGACCAGGGCCGCTCCACCGACGTCGGCGTCCTCGTCGTCGCGCCCGTGCGGCACGACTCGGCCGCCGGCGAGGTCGCCGGGGTCCTGGAGCAGTCCGGGATCGCCGTGCCGGTGCTCGGGCGGCTCGCGCACGACCCGGACGGCGCCGCGGGCCTCGCGGGGCAGCCCGTGCGCCGGCTCGACCGCTCGTGGCTCGTGCGCTCCGCCCGGGAGGTCGCGCTGCTGCTCGACGAGCGCCTCGCGGCGCGGGGGGCTGCCTGATGGCCGTCGACCAGGCGCTCGTCCGCAGGTTCCGCACCGACGTCGCGGACGCCATGGCCGAGCAGCGGCGCGCGGACCAGGAGCGCGGCCGGCCCGGGCTGTCCGGCGAGGACGAGCGCGAGCTCGCCCAGGCCGTCATCGCGCAGCGGCTCGAGGACCACGCGCGCACGCAGATCGCCTCCGGGCAGTCGCCGCTGTCGGCCCTGGACGAGGCCGAGATCGCGATCTCGGTCACCTCGGCGCTCTTCGGGGTCGGTCGCCTGCAGCCGCTGCTGGAGGACGAGTCGGTCGAGAACATCGACATCAACGGGTGCGACCGGGTCTTCCTGCGCTACTTCGACGGGCGCGTCGAGATGGGTCCGCCGGTCGCGGAGAGCGACGAGGAGCTCGTCGAGCTGGTGCAGCTGATGGGCGCGTACGCCGGCCTGTCGAGCCGCCCGTTCGACACCGCGCACCCCCAGCTGGACCTGCGCCTGCCCGACGGGTCGCGCCTGTCCGCGGTGATGGACGTCGTCGCCCGGCCCTCCGTGAGCATCCGCCGCAACCGCCTCGACAAGGTGTTCCTGTCCGACCTGGTGGGGTTCGGCTCGTTCGACCCCGGCGTGCAGGCGTTCCTGTCGGCGGCGGTCGCGGCCCGCAAGAACATGATCATCGCCGGGTCGACCGATGCGGGGAAGACGACGCTGCTGCGCGCCCTGGCCAACGAGATCGGCCCCGAGGAGCGCCTCATCACGGTCGAGAAGGCCCTCGAGCTCGGCCTCGACCGCTTCCCCGACCTGCACCCGGACGTGGTCGCCTTCGAGGAGCGGCTCCCCAACAGCGAGGGCGTCGGCGCGGTCCCCATGGGCCAGCTGGTGCAGCGCTCCCTGCGCATGAACCCGAGCCGGGTCATCGTCGGCGAGGTGCTCGGCGGCGAGATCGTCACGATGCTCAACGCGATGGGGCAGGGCAACGACGGGTCGCTGTCCACGATCCACGCCAAGAGCTCGATGCACGTGTTCCAGCGGATCGCGACGTACGCGATCGAGTCCGACGCCCGGCTGCCCGCCGAGGCGACGAACATGCTCATCGCCGGCGCGATCGACTTCGTCATCTTCTGCCGCAAGACCGTCGCCGCCGACGGCCGGCGGCTGCGACAGGTCGCGAGCATCCGCGAGGTCACCGGCATCGACGGCCAGGTGCTGTCCAGCGAGGTCTACGGCCTGGACCCGACGGGCCGGCTGGTCGCGAAGGCGCCGATCTCGTGCCTGGCCGACCTGGAGCAGCAGGGGTACGAGCCCGAGCGCTGGGGCCGGTGGGCCGGATGAGGTCCGAGGTCCTGCTCGCGGTGCTGTCCGCGGGCGCCGCCGGCGCCGGTCTCGTGCTGCTCGTCGCGGCGCTGCGCGGACGTGAGCCGGCGCCCTCCCGCCCCGGAGGGCTCGGCGGGGTGCAGGCGCTGTCGGCCGGCGCGCCCTTCGGGCTCGGGGGGCGGCGGCTCGCCGTGGCCGTCGGCGTCGGGCTCGTCATCGCCGTGCTGACCCGCTGGCCCGTCGCCGTGCTCGCCGGCATGGCCCTCGCGCTGTTCTGGCCCTCGCTGTTCGGCGGCGCCGCCTCCAGCAAGCGCAGCACCGACCAGCTCGAGGCGCTCGCCTCCTGGACCGAGTCCCTGCGCGACACGATCGCGGGCGCGGCCGGGCTCGAGGCCGCCATCCCGGTGTCGGTGGCGACGACCGGCCAGGCGATCCGCGGCCCGGTGACCCTGCTGGCCGAGCGGCTGCGGGCGCGTGAGCCGATGCCCGACGCGCTGCGGCGGTTCGGCGACGACCTCGACGACGCCAGCGCCGACCTGATCGTCGCGGCCCTGCTGCTCAACGCCCGGCTGCGCGGCGCCGGGCTCGTCAACGTCCTGGGCGCGCAGCACCCGCGAGGAGCTCGACATGCGCCGTCGCGTCGACGCGGGACGCCGCAGCACCCGGCGCGGCGTCCAGGTGATCGTGCTGGTCACCATCGGCGTCGCGGCGCTGCTGATCGTGTTCAACCGGTCCTACGTCGCCCCGTACGGCTCGCCGGTGGGCCAGGTCGTCCTGGCCGGGATCGCGTGCATCTTCGGCTTCGCCTTCTGGTGGCTGCGCCGCCTGTCGGAGTTCCAGGAGCCCGCGCGGTTCCTGCTCGGCGCGGGCGACGCCCTCACCGCCACCGACGGGCCCCGCGCGGCGGTGCCCCAGCCGCGCACGGCCCGGTCGCTGCGATGACCGAGGCGGTCCTGGCCGGCGCCGGCCTCGGGCTCGGGCTGCTGCTGCTCGCGCGGGCGCTGTTCCCGGCCCGCCCGCTGCTGCAGGAGCGGGTCGCCCGCCACGACGTCGCGCGGCAGCCCCAGCGGTCCCGGCCCCGGGACATCTCCGGCGGCCTGGCGGACCTGCGCGCCGAGGTCGGGTCGCGGCTCGCCGCCGAGCTGCAGGTGCGCGGGGCCCGCTACACCAGCGTCCGCCCGGACCTGGCCGTGCTGGGCCGGTCGATGCAGGGCTTCCTCGCCACCAAGGCGCTGGCCGCCGTCGTCGGCGTGCTCGCCGTGCCGCTGCTCAGCGCGCTGGCGGCGCTCGCCGGCAGCCCCCTCCCGCTCACCGTCCCGCTCCTCGGGACCCTGGTGGTCGGGCTCGTCGCCTTCCTGCTGCCGGACCTGGTGCTCAAGCAGCAGGCCGCCGAGCGCCGGCGCGACTTCCAGCACGCGGTCGGCTCCTTCATCGACCTCGTCGCCCTCAACATGGCCGGCGGCCGCGGTGTGCCGGAGGCGCTGCTCGGGGCCGTGTCGGTCGGGCACGGGTGGGCGTTCGCCCGCATCAGCGAGGCGCTCACCGGCGCGCGCCTCGCGGGCACCACCCCGTGGCAGGCCCTGGGCGACCTCGGCGAGGAGCTGGCGATCGACGACCTGCGCGAGCTGGGGGCGAGCCTGACCCTCGTCGCCGACAACGGCGCCAAGGTCCGCGAGTCGCTGACGTCCCGGGCCGCGTCGCTCCGGCGCCGCGAGCTCACCAACGCGGAGGGCAAGGCGGGCGAGGACTCGCAGTCCATGCTCATCGCCCAGCTGGTGCTCTGCGTCGGCTTCATGATCTTCCTGATCTACCCCGCCGCCGTCCGTGTCCTGCAAGCATGACCGCCCACCCTGCCGAGGAGCCCTCGTGAACGACACCACCCTGATCGCGCTCGTGGTCACCGCCGTCGCCCTGCTCGGGGCCGCCCTCGTCGGCCCCGGCCGGAGCCGGCTGCGCGGGGCCCTCGGCGACGACACGGGCGCCTCCGGCATCGAGACCGCGATCATCACGGCGGTCCTGGCCGGCATCGCCATCACCCTGACGATCGTCATCGTCGGGCGCATCCAGGGCCAGGCGGACTGCATCGAGCAGGGGGTCGAGGCCTGCGCCCAGGGCGGCGCCCCCGCGGCGCCCTGAGACCGGACCCCGACCGCCGTGTCCCGCAGCCCTCTGGCCGTCCCGTGACCTCCCCCGGAGCGTCGCGGTGCCGGGCTGCCCGGCGGCGGTGCCGCGGTGACCGGGGCGCGACCTCCCTCGAGCTCGCGATCGTCACGCCGCTGCTGTTCCTGCTCATCGGCACGGCAGTGCAGGTGGGCCTGTGGTACCACGCCCGCTCGATCGCGCTGTCCGCGGCGCAGGAGGGGGCCCGGGCGGCCCGCCTGCCCGCGACCAGCGAGGCCGCGGCGGACGCCGCGGGCACCGCCCGGGCCCTGCGCTACCTGGACCAGCTCGGCAGCGACGTCCTGGTGCCCGGCAGCCTCGCGGTCACGCCCGAGCGCGGCGTCGCCGACGCCCGCGCGGCGGCCCTGGGCGGGATCACCGACGTCGTCAGCATCCGGGTCCGCAGCCAGGTCGTCTCGATCGTCCCCGGGCTCGCGCTGGACGTCGACCAGGTGTCCACCGTCCCGGTGGAGCGCTTCCGCGGCGACCAGGAGGCCCGGCCGTGAGACGCCCCTCGGGCGACCGCGGGTCGGTCGGGCTCGAGCTCGCGCTGATCGCCCCCGTGCTGTTCGTCCTGGTCGCGTTCATCGTGGGCATCGGCCGGATCGCCGAGGCCGACGGCCGCGTGGAGGCGGCCGCCCGCGACGCGGCGCGCGGCGCCTCGCTGGCCTCCGGCGCGGGCGGCGCCCAGCAGGCGGCGGCGGTGGCCGGGCAGGCGACCCTGCTCGTCGACGGGCTGACCTGCGCCGAGAGCGCCGTCGCCGTGACGGCGTACGCGGACGACGGACCGGGCGGCGGCGCCGACCGGGTGGCGGTCCAGGTCGAGTGCACCGCGTCCCTCGGCGACATCGCCGTGCCCGGCCTGCCCGGTGACCTGCGCCTGGAGGCGACGTCCGTGGCACCCCTCGACCCCTACCGCAGCCGATGAGCCGCCGCCGGAGCGACGACGGGAGCATCACCCTGCCCGTGCTCGTCCTGACGCCCGCGCTGCTCATGGTGGCCGGGCTGGTCGTCGACGGCGGTTACGGCCTCAGCGCCCGCCAGAAGGCGTTCGGCGAGGCGGAGCAGGCGGCCCGCGCCGGGGCCGGCGCCCTCGACGTCGACGCGCTGCGGGCCGGGTCGGTGCGCCTGGTCACCGACTGCAGCCGCCCGGAGCCGTGCGCGCAGGAGCTCGCGGCGGCGTACGTGGCTGCCACAGACGACGAGCTGGTCGGCCCGGTCGCGGTCACGCCCACGACCGTCGAGGTCACCGTCCGGGTCGTCCGGCCCTCGGTGGTCCTGTCCGCGATCGGCATCCAGACGTTGACGGTCGAGGGCACCGGACGGGCCCAGGTACAGCGCGGCATCACGACAGCGGAGGTCCCGTGACCACGACAGCACCCACCGACGGACGCGGCCTGCCGCCGGGGCAGCCCCCCGACCGCGAGCGGCTGCACGCCGTCCTCGCCCTGCTGGCGCTGCTCGCGCTGCTCGTCGGGCTCCCGGTGCTGCTCGCGACGCTCGTCGGCTGGCCGCTGCCCGAGCGCGTCCCCACCGGCAGCGAGCTGCTGGACGCGGCCCGCGCGCCCATCACCGACCGGATGCTCGTCGACGCCCTGGCGTGCGTCGCCTGGCTCGCGTGGCTCCAGATCGTCGTCTGCACCGCGATCGAGGCCCGCGCGGCCGTCTCGAGCGTGGGCGTGCCCCGCACCCTGCCGCTGTCCGGCGTGACGCAGCACCTGACCCGCCGGCTGGTCTCCTCCGTGCTGCTCCTGACGACCGCCACCGCGGTCCTCACCCCGGTGACGGCCGCCGCCACCCGTGCGCTGCTGCCGGACGGCCCGGTCGCGCCCGGCGCCAGCGTCAGCGCTCCCGCGACCGTCGGCGGGGCCGCGGCGACGACGGCCCGGCAGCCGGTGCAGGACCGGACGGCCCCCGGCGCGGAGTCCGCCTCCGACGAGGACCGGACCCGCAGCGCAGGGGGTCTGGTCGGGCGCAGGGTCCTCGTGGTCGAGCCGCCGGAGGGCCGGCACCACATGAGCCTGTGGGAGATCGCGGACACCCACCTGGGCGACGGCCTGCGCTACAAGGAGGTGTTCGCGCTCAACGAGGGGCGCGAGCAGCCCGACGGCCGGACCCTCGAGAAGGCCCGCCTCATCCAGCCCGGCTGGCAGCTGCTCATGCCCGACGACGCGGTGGGCGTGCCCGTCGTGCGAGCCCCGGCGGAGGAGTCCCGGGGCGGCGCGACGACGCCGGACCGGGCGCCGGCCGGCCAGCCGGTCGCCGGCGCGGACGCACCGGGCGGCGCGGAGGCGCTGCCCACCGCCGCTCCCGCCGTTGCCGGTGCCGTCACCGCCGAGGTGGGCCCGTCCTCCGAGCTGGTCGACGAGAGCCCCCTGGTCTCGGTCCTCGCGGTGGCCGAGGCAGGCCTGCTCGCGGCCGGCGTGCTCGGCGGCCTCGGCCGGCTGCGGCGGGTGCAGCAGCGGCGCCGGGCCGAGGGCGAGCGCCTCCCGGTGCCGCCCGCGGAGCTGCTCCGCGCCGAGGTGGCGATGCGGCTCGGCGAGGACCCCGAGACCTCGGCCGTCCTCGACGACGGCCTGCGGCTGCTGTCCCAGCGGCAGGCCGAGACGGGCACCGGCCTGCCGGACGTGGTCGCCGCGGTGGTCGACGCGGAGGTCCTGCGGCTCGTGCTCGCCACGCCCGCGCGCCCGGTGCCGGCGCCGTTCACCGCGGGGGACCCGGCCGGCGGCAGCTGGCAGGCGCCGCGCGAGGCCCTGCGCGGCGAGCGCCCGGCCGTCCTGTCGCCGTACCCCGCCCTCGTCTCCGTCGGACGCGACGACCAGGGCGCGCTGCTCGTCGACCTCGAGCGCATCGGCGTGCTCGCGCTGTCCGGCCCGCGCCGGCGCACCACCGCCGTGCTGCGGGCCCTCGCCCTCGAGCTCGCGACCAGCGGCTGGGCCGACCACCTGCGGCTCACCCTCGTCGGCTTCGGGCAGGAGCTCACCCGGCTGCGCCCCGACCGGGTCCGGCACGTCCGGACGCTCGGCGAGGCGCTGCCGGGCCTGGAGGCCCGCGCGGCCGCGCTCGCGTCCCGGCAGGACGGCCCGGAGCAGGTGCTCGCGTCGCGCGTGGGCAGCGCCGACCCGGTCCTGCCGGAGATCGTGCTGCTGGCTGAGCAGGACGCCCCCGACCAGGAGGAGCTCGCGCGGCTCCGGGCCTTCGCGGACGGCCTCGGCAGCCGCCGCGGTCTCGCCCTCGTCACCGCCGAGGACGTCCTGCGCGCCCGGTGGTCGCTGCGGACCGACGCGGACGGCTCCGCGGTCGTGCAGCCCCTCGGCGCCGGCCTCACCGCCCGCGGCGTCGACGACGAGGCCTGGCACGCGGTCGTGCGCCTGGTCGACCTGGCCTGCGCGCCCTCGGTGCCCGCACCCGGCGCGGGCAGGGTGTCAGCCGGCAGCGGCCCCGACGTGCCCCCGGACGGCGGCCCCGCGGCGCCGGCCCGGCTCCCCGCCCTGACGGAGGTGCTGGCGAGCGCGGCCGGGCCCGTCGACGGCCCCGGCCGGCTGCAGCTCGTGCCCGGCGACCCGCAGCGGCTCCCCGCCGTGGCCGGGTCCCCCGCGCAGGTGCGCGTGCTCGGCCCGGTCGAGGTCGACGTCGCGGGCGCCGGACCGGCGCCCCACCCGCACTGCGTCGAGCTCGTCGCGCTGCTCGCGCTGCACCCCCGCGGCCTCGACCTCGCCGCGGTCGGCGCCGCGCTGCAGCCCCACGAGGAGCCCGCCGAGGCCCAGCGCGCGGCGCAGGTCCTCGTCGCCCGCACCCGCGCCTGGCTGGGCGTCGACGAACAGGGCCGGGACCGCCTGCCCCGCGCGGAGGACGGCGGCCCGCTGCGGCTCGGCCCGGCGGTGACCGTCGACTGGGACCTGTTCCGGGCCGCGGCCGCCAGCGGCCGCCTGGCCGACGCCGACCTCGCGCTGGTCCGGGGGCGGCCGCTGACCGGTCTGCCCCCGCGGCGGGGGGCCTGGCTGGTGTCCACCGGGCTCGAGGCGGAGGTCCCGGCGGTCGTCGCGGACGCGACGCTGGCGGAGGCCCGGCGACGTCGGGCCGCCGGCGGCCTCGCGGGCGCCCGCGAGGCCGCCCAGGCGGGGCTGCGGGCCGACGTGCTCGACGAGCGCGCGTGGCGAGAGCTGCTCCGGGCGGAGGCGGCGCTCGGCGACCTCGGCCAGGTCGCCGCGCTGGCCGACCAGCTCGAGGCGCTGGTCGAGCGGGAGCTGTCCCCGTACGACGCCGTCCAGCCGGAGACCGAGGCGCTGCTCGCCGAGCTGCTCCCCCGGGTCCCGGAGCGCGCCGCCCGATGAGCCGGAGCACGTCTACGCCGTCCGGGTGGTGCCCTCGCGGACGGCCGCCCGGGCCCGGAGCCCTGCGCTACGGTCCCGCCATGCGCGACGCGACGGTGCTGAGGCGCCGGTGGTGCGCCGGCACGGCGGTCGCCCTGCTGGTGCTGAGCGGGTGCGGCGGCAGCGAGGACCAGGCAGCGCCCCCGCCCGTCGTGCCCGCCGAGGCGTCCTCCTCCGTGCCGCCCGCCGGCCCGCCGCCCGCCGCCTCGCCGCCCGCCGCTCCGCCGGCCGCTGCCCTGCCGCCCGACGTCGCCCCGCCGCCCGCGACCGGCTCCTCCGCCGCCCCGGCCGCGGGCGGGCCGGCCGGCGAGCCCGTCCCGACCGGGGAGCGCAGCGTCGCGCAGCTCACCGGCCAGCTGCGCTTCACGGCGCCGGCCGAGGACGACCCGGCGGTCGCCGAGGCGGTCGCCGCCTACCGCGACTTCCTGGTGCAGTTCGTCGTCGCGCAGGGACTGCCGGACGGCGACTGGGCCCCCCTGGTCGACCGCGTGGACCCGTCCCTGGTCGCGGCGGGGCTGCAGCCCCTGCGCGAGAGCGTGGCGGCGAACGAGGTCACCCTCGGGTCGTTCACCGAGCGGGTCCAGGAGGTCGCGGGCGACGCCCAGTCCGTCTTCCTCACCAGCTGCGCGGACGCGAGCGACCGCGACATCTTCGACCGCACGACCGGGAAGGTCGTCGGCCCGGTGACGCCGGCGGTCGTGCCGCTGAAGGTGACGATGCAGCGCTCCGGCGAGCAGTGGCTGCTGGCGGGCTACAACGAGGCCGGCGGTGACGTGTCGTGCCGCTGACCCGGGCCGGGCGCCTCGCCGCCGCGACCGCGGGCGCGCTGCTGCTGGGCGGCCTGGTGGCGCCGCCCGCGCAGGCCGCCTGCGGCCCCTCGGGCTGGTTCGGCGGCGGGAGCATCGGCGCCGGCGTCGGCTGCGGGTCGGGCGGGTCGGGGGGCTCGGGCGGGTCGGGGTCGGGCTCCGGGTCCGGCGGCTCCGGCTCGGGCGGGTCCGGGTCGAAGGGCTCCGGCTCGGGCGGCTCGGGCTCGGCCGGGTCCGGCTCCGGGGGTTCCGGGTCGGGGGGTTCCGGCTCGGGAGGCGCGGGCTCGGCGGGCTCGGGCTCGTCCGGCGGCGGGGCCAGGGGCGGCTCCACGACGTTCTCCCCGCCCAACCCGTGCCGCTACTTCTACTGGATGACCGGCCCGGAGATGGCGTCGTACGCCGAGGACCGGAAGGGCGGTGTGCTCGCCCCCGCCGCCGACTGGGAGGAGCACGCCGACGACGAGGTCGGGGCCTGGTACGAGGCCCACTGCGTCTACGGCGCCGGCGACGGGACGCCCGACACCTTCGAGCGCCGCAACGCCGCCTTCAAGGCCGACAACCCGCCGGCCTGGTTCAGGAAGCCGCCGCCGCCCCCGCCGGTCCCGGTGCCCGACCTGGTCGGGTACGCCAAGGACAGCACCGGCATCCCGCTGTCGGTCGTGAGCGTGAACCCCACGGGCGAGACGGTCGTGGGCCTGCGCACCTGGGTCTGGCCCACCGCCGGCCTGCCGCGGCCGGTCGTCGCCCGCGCGGAGAGCGGGCCGAACTGGGCGCAGGTGACCGCGACCCCGGGCAGGCTCCAGCTGGAGGCCGAGGGCGCGACCATCGGGCGCTGTGACCGAGCCCCGGCGTACACCCCGGGCGCGCCCGACAGCGCCACCGACTGCTTCGTCGAGTTCAGCGCCAGCTCCGCGCGCACCGGGGACACCAGCGAGATCCGCGTGACCATCGTGTGGAAGGTGGTGCTGACGACCAGCGACGGCCGCAACGAGGTGCTGGAGGAGGCCTTCCCGCGCGCCAACACGGTCGACATCGCCGTGGCCGAGGTCCAGTCCGTCCTGCGCTGACGGGCGGCGGGGGGCTGGGCCGTGCAGCTCTGTCGCGGTGCTCGACGCGGGTCCCGGCCGAGCACCCTGCTGCGGCCCGCAACAACGCGGAAGGCCCCGGCACCTGGCGGTGTCGGGGCCTCCTGCGTCTGCGGACGTGTCTTGTCGTCGAGGGGCACCGCGATCGCATCGGTGCCCCCGTGGTGGGTTATTCACGCAAGCCCTCCACCTGCGCGTTCTCGAGGCGCGGCGGGTGTTGAGGCACAGGCTTGCGTCCCGCTCGGGCACAGGCAGCCGGCGGTGCCGGCTGCTGCGCTATGGCCCCGGTCCTGATGCGGCGGCTTCGGCTCTGCGCAGGGCGCGGTACACGGTGGAGCGCGACGCGACCGAACATCTCGCCCAGGTCGGCGGCGCCGTGCCGGCCGGCGAGGTAGCACTGGACGACGATCTGTTCCTGGCTCGGGCTCATCTTGGGCGGCCGACCTCTGAGCTGGCCGACGGCTCGGGCGGTCTGTAGGCCCTCCTTCGTCTGCTGGCTGTGCCTGGCGGACCTCACGGCGTCGGCGACCTCGAGTCCCTCGACGAGCAGTCGCAGCGCCGGACCGTCCATCGGGTAGCGGTCGTCCCCGACGACCAGCTGCACCTGCCCGTCGATCAGCCGTCCGACCACAGCAGCGGCCTCCGTGCTGGACCGGGCCAGGCGGAACAGCGCGGTCACGACCAGCGTGTCGCCGCTGCGCAGGGCGGCGAACGTCTCGCCGAGCGCCGGACGTGGCCTGGTCATGCCCACGAGCCCCGCGTCCAGGTACACCCGGTCAGGCGCCGCTCCGAGCTCCAGCAGTTGGGCGCGCTGCTGCTGGCGTCGTCGCCGAACAACGACGTCCGGGCGTAGCCGACCACCAGAGAGGCCACCTCGGAAGTGTGTCGGATAACGCTGGTCTGCGGGATCCTGCTCCGGACACCCCATCTGGGACACCACCGCCACCGCACCGCCGCCGACCTGCGGCGCTCCCGATAGAGGGTCGGCGGTTTCAGGCGGTCGTCGCAACGGGGTCTTGCGACAGTAGCGTCTGCATTGCGGCGGCGGGTGTGCGGCCGCCGAGGGTCTTTCTCGGTCGGCTGTTGAGTTCTGCGGCGACGCGGGTGAGTTCCTCGGGGCTGTGGACCGAAAGGTCGGTGCCTTTCGGGAAGTACTGGCGCAGCAGCCCATTGGTGTTCTCGTTGCTCCCGCGCTGCCACGGGCTGTGCGGATCGCAGAAGTAGATGGCCATCTCGGTGGCCAGCGTGATCTGGCGATGCTGGGCCAGCTCGGTGCCTTGGTCCCACGTCAAGCTCTTGCGCAGGTGCTCGGGCAGGGTCTGGATGGTGGCCAGCAGGCCGTCGCGGACAGCGATGGCGCCGTGGCCGTCCGGCAGGTGGACCAGCATCGTGAAGCGGGTCTGACGCTCGACCAGCGTGGCGATCGCTGAGCGGCAGTTCGACCCCAAGATCAGGTCACCCTCCCAATGTCCGGGAACAGCCCGGTCAGCGACCTCGGCGGGGCGCTCGCTGATCGAGATCAGGTCCGGGATCTTCCCCGAGCCGCCGTTGTTCTTGGGTCGTCTGGGCCGTCGCACGGCTCGCCCGGTGCGCAGGTGCTGGTGCAGGTCAGCGCGCAGATGGCCGCGGCCCTGGACGTAAAGCGCCTGGTAGATCGTCTCCGGACTCACCCGCATCTCCTGCCGGTCGAGGAACGCCACGGCCAGGTGATCGCTGATCTGCTCCGGGCTCCACTTCGCGCACAGCTTGGCCTGAACCCACGATGCCAGTTCCGGATCGTCGAACTTGCTGGCCTTGGGGCCGGCGCCCCCGCAGCTCGGCCCGCTTGTGCGCGGCGTGAGGTGCGTACTTCCGGCGCCCCCGGGCGCCGGGCGCGGATGCGTTCCGGCGCAGCTCCCGACTGACGGTCGAGGGCGACCGGTCGATCTCGCGAGCGATCGCGCGCACCCCGACCCCGGCCAGGTGAAGGTCGGCGATCCGCAACCGGTCCTCCAGATTGAGGTAGCGGCCCGACGGGTCGGGCTTCTTCCGTGGCACCTGACCGCCCGTCGCTTGACGCCAATGACGGCCGGTACGTCGGTTCACACCGACAGCATCACAGGCCGCCTGCAACGTCGAACCCGCAGACATCAGCACCCAGAACTGGCTCTGCTTGTCGATCAGCTCCGCCTTGGACCACATGCACAACACCTCGCGTCAACAGGGGGGTGTTGCGACGACCGTCTGGGTCCGCCGTCCGCTAGCGGGACACGGGTCAAGCACCTGATTGCCGTTACCCGCGCTGACGAGTCCCTGGGGTGCGTCACCCTCGGGGGGCATGATGGCCCGGTGGACCTGT